>ERZ795055.109-NODE-109-length-101830-cov-6.228514_pt1 | contig 101830 bp, 105 predicted proteins | sample MGYA00375139_ERZ795055 | MGnify/ENA primary metagenome ERZ795055 (study PRJEB30184, sample SAMN05720283) | anaerobic digester metagenome | isolation source: active sludge of municipal wastewater-treating anaerobic digesters | place: USA | collected 2015-01-23 ... | reverse complement strand
CTCGAACCGGTGACCTACTGCGTGACAGGCAGTCGCTCTAACCAACTGAGCTACGCCCCCATAATTATATTTTCTGTAGCAGGGGTGGGGCTCGAACCCACGAACCTCAGGTTTATGATACCCGCGCTCTAACCAACTGAGCTACCCTGCCCTAATAAAAAATTTTTTAATTGCTTCTTTAAATATTTCCTTCCGGAACCACTTTTTAAAAATTTCTCTCTTTCTAAGGCGTCCGCCTTGTTTCTATATCCTTCAAAATAAATCAATCGCCAGTGTTTTTTCTGCCGAGTTGTCCTGCCCCCTTTCCCATCATTATGATCTTTTATTCTCTGGTTCAGATCGCTAGTAAAACCTATATACCAACCCTTATCTAATGCATTCCTTATGAGGTATACATAATAGAACATGTTTTTCATTCTTGCTAGTGGCAAGCCCTATTTCTTATACTAGGCTGTGCCACGAGATCATGAGCGTTCACCGAAAACAGTGCAGGTCGCGTAAAATCGACTATCGTCGATCACGCGACTCACTCAAAATCATTCGTAAGCTCATGATTTTTCGTGGTTGCGGGGCCGGGATTTGAACCCGGGACCTCGTGGTTATGAGCCACGCGAGCTGCCAGACTGCTCCACCCCGCGATAATATTAATTTTTTGTTTTGCTAATCTCCGCCCATATTGTTTACGCGAGTTACCAGCCTGTCCGCCCTTAGAGGAACTGCCTGCCACGTGATAAAACGAAGTTTTATTTTACGTGGCTCCACCCCGCGATGATGATTTGAAAAAGACTATTCCCAATTCTAAACTGGCAGACAGCCATTGTCAAACAGCGGCTCTCGTCCCAAAATATTTTGCTATTCCAAAACCTCGAAATATCTCAAAAATTCCTCGAAAAGAGAAAATACTTCTTCAGCCTCTTCTTTGCTTAGCCTAAAGCCGTCCTCATGAATTATCCTGTTCCTGATTTCATGGGCGCGCTTTAGCTTCTCAATGTTATCCATCTGTCCGAAAGGAATGTTATCCAGCCGCTCCGCCATATTTTCGCCGGCATAGCCAAGTCTTCGAATAAGGCCATGAATCACTTCGTCAGCTTCGATAACGGCCACCTTATAGGCTCTCTCTTCTCCCGAGTACAATTTTGATTTTATCTTCTCCCATTTTTTCCTAAGCTTCAGCTTCCCGCCCTTGCTTGCCAACTCCCGAGGCATATCGATTCCAAGGGAAGTTTCCCTGACGTTTCCGGAAAGACCTCTTTGCATAAGAAGCAAAATTATATCGACAAGCAAGACTATTACATAAATTCCGATGATAAATTTCAAAACAGAAAAAAAGGATGAGTTATAAAAATTCAAAACAAACTGCGGGAAATTTAATATGAAATTATCCATTTTGATTGTTTATTTTTTTTCATAGGCATCGGCAACTCGAAGCAAATTTTCTTCATCAAACCATTTTCCCATCAGCTGGAATCCGATGGGCAACTCTTTTTTGCCTTCCTTTATTCTACCACAAGGAACGGATATTGCCGGTATGCCGGCAATGTTAGCCGTAACCGTGAAGATGTCTTCAAGATACATTTTGAGCGGATCTTCCGTTTTTTCCCCCAGCCTAAAAGCCGGCGAAGGGGTTGTCGGAGTTAAAATCATGTCTGCCTCTTTAAAAGCTTTTTCAAAATCTTTTTTTATAAGAGTCCTCGCTTTTTGCGCGCGGAGATAATAAGCTTCATAATATCCGGAACTCAAAGCATAAGTCCCCAGCATTATTCTTCTTTTAGTTTCTCTTCCAAGGCCATATTGCCTTGTGTCAAAATATGTTTCCAGGAGAGTTTTTGGAAGATCAGACGAATTTCCGGAAATTGCTGAATTATCCCCATCATCAATCCTAAGTCCGTATTTAATCCCATCATATCTGGCCAAATTGGAACTCACTTCGCATGGCTGGATTATATAATAAGCAGGAAGAGCATATTTAACATGAGGCAACTCTGTTTCTATTATCTTCGCGCCCTCCTTTTTATAAAACTCGATTACTTTTTCAATTTTTTCCCTGACATTTTTTTCAAGACTGTTAAGATATTCCTTAACAACGCCAATTTTCGTTCCCCTGACTTCGCCAGTAAGAAATTCTTCATAGTTTTTGTCCTGGCTGTGAGCTGATGTCGCATCATGCTTATCTCGTCCGGAAATAGCGCTGAGCACTATGGCTGCATCCTCAACGGTTTTGGCAATCGGTCCGACTTGGTCGAGACTTGATGCCATAGCGATTATTCCGTGGCGAGAAACCCGGCCATAGGTCGGTTTCATTCCGACAACTCCGCAAAAAGCCGCTGGCTGGCGAATTGATCCGCCTGTATCGGTTCCCAGCGCCCATGAAGCTAAATCCGCCGCTACGGCCGCAGTTGAACCTCCAGAAGTTCCTCCAGGAACACGATTCAAATCATGCGGGTTTTTTGTCGGTCCATAGGCGCTATTCTCCGTGGATGATCCCATGGCAAATTCGTCGAGGTTGGTTTTTCCAAGAATCACTGCTCCTTTTTCATTTAATTTATCGATAACAGTCGCGTTGTACGGAGCGATATAACTGTCCAAAATTTTTGAAGCTGCCGTTGCTCTTATTCCATTTATGCAAATATTATCTTTGATCGCTCCCGGGATTCCTTCAAGAAGTCCTATTTTTTCTCCTTTTTTTATTTTTTCATCCGCTTTTTTTGCCTGCTCCAGCGCTAAATCTTTTGTAAGAGTGAGGTAAGAAAAAATATCCTTGTCCTTTTTGGAAATACGATCGAAATAATCCAGAGTTAATTGTTCTGACGTTATTTCCTTGTTTATTAATTTATTATGTAAATCTTTTATCATTTATTGTCATTCCCGCGAAAGCGGGAATCTAGTCAATTAACCAAAACTGTTTGCTGGATTCCCGATCAGGTCGGGAATGACACTTACAGCACGCTTTTTACTTTGTCATATCCATTCTTTTCTTCCGGAAACAGCTTGATAATCCCGTTTTTATTATTAAAATCGCTAAAATTATCTTCTCTTGTTTCATTTTCTACCCCGGTGATATGAGCCGTCGGTTCGACATTTTCAACGTCCACTTTCTTAAGTTCGTCTATCCAGTCCAAAACCAGCGACAAATCTTTCGAAAACTTGCCGACTTCTTCCTCGCTCAGGCCTATTCTGGCAAGAGACGCTATATGCCTTACTTCTTCTTCGGATATCACTTTTTTAGAATTTAGAATTATGAATTTAGTATTTTGAATGAGAATATTGAATGCTGAATAACTATTCTAAATTCTTTATTCTTGATTCCCATTCTAAATTCCAAATACTAAATTCAAAATTCTATTTAAATAGCCTCTTAAATTCCCTTTCATTAATTATACCAACTCCCAGCTTCTTCGCCTTGTCGTATTTCGATCCCGGGTTTTCGCCGGCCACGACATAATCGGTTTTAGCGCTCACGGAACCGGAAACGTCTCCGCCAGCTTTTCTAATCATATCTTTTGCCTCGTCTCTTGTAAAGTTTTCGAGCTCTCCGGTAAGGACAAAAGTCTTGTTTTGCAATTTGTAATTAGCAACTAGTAATTTAGAATAATTTTCTAATTTTACTCCTAGCCTATCCATTTTTTCCAGAAGTTTTAAATTATCTTTATCGCTAAACCAATCAACTAGGCTTTCTGCCGACTTTTCCCCTATGCCCTTTATGCCCATCCACTGTTCTTTATTGATTTTAGAAAAATATTCGATAATGTCTTTTAAATTTTTAATTTTGCATTTTGAATTGTCATTTTGATTTTTGATTTTTGATTTTTGATTTATTGCATTACTGTATATTTTTTCGATGATTGCTAAATTCTTCGATATTAAAACTGAGCTTTCCTCGCCCAAATATCTGATCCCCAGCGCAAACAAAAATTTTTCAAGCGCTATCTTCTTGCTTTTTTCAATGGAAGCGATCAGATTGTCTGCTGATTTTTCCGCAAAGCGCTCAAGCGGCTCCAGGTCGCCCTTTTCGAGTTCAAAAATTTCCGCCGCGTTAGATATGATTCCTTCATTCATCAATTGTTCAACTATTTTTTCGCCCATTCCGTCGATATTGAAGCCTTTTTTGCTGGCAAAGTGAATTATTTTTTCTTTTTCCACCGCAAAACATTTCGGATTTAGACAGTATGTCGCCGCACTTGTTTTAGAGGTTCGACCTCTTTTGGTCGTTTCGGTCGAGAGAGGTCGAACCTCTAGATTTTCTCGAGAAACCGCCCCTCCGCAAATAGGACATCTTGCGGGCATGTGAAAGATTTTTTCATTTCCCGTCCGCAGGTTTTTGATCACCTCGACGACTTCTGGAATAATATCCCCAGCTTTACGAACAACCACCGTGTCTCCAATTCTTATGTCCAATCTTTTTATCTCATCCTCATTGTGAAGCGTGGCGCGGGAAACAGTCGATCCGGCGACAGAAACCGGACGCAGATGCGCAAGCGGAGTGAGAGCTCCCGTTCGTCCAACCTGCACTTTTATATCTTCAACTACCGTTGTCACTTTTTCGGCCGGAAATTTGTAAGCCACGCCCCAGCGCGGAGATTTTCCAGTATACCCCAGCGCTTTTTGAATTCCATTCGAATTAATTTTAATCACAATTCCATCCAGGCCATAATTCAAACTGTCCCTTTTTTCAATCCATTTTCGACAGTATTCTTCAATTTTCTCTATGTTTTTACAAAGTTTATATTCTTCATTGATATTAAATCCCAGCTTTTTAAGCAATTCTAACTCTTCTATTTGCGTTTCAGGAATCCCGTATTCCCCCCTCTCCCTCTGAGAGAGGGTGCCCGTAGAGCGGGTGAGGGAAATATAATCCATATCATAAATAAAACACTCCAGTTTCCTTGACGCCGCCACTTTAGGATCCAGCTGCCGGATGGTTCCAGCCGCTGCATTCCGGGAATTAGCGAACAAAGCCTCTTTTCTGCCAGCTCTTGTTTCATTAATTCTATTAAGTTCATCTTTTCCCAAATAACATTCTCCGACCACTACGCAATCAACTGGATAATTTAGCTTCAAGGGTATGCTGCTTATGGTTTTCAAATTATTAGTAACATCCTCTCCGATTATCCCGTCTCCCCTCGTTGCCCCCCGGATAAATATTCCATTTTCGTAAGTTAAAATCACTTTGAGCCCATCAATTTTCAACTCACAACAAAAATCAATATAAAAAACATCCCCCCTCTCCCTTTGGGAGAGGGTGCCCGAAGGGCGGGTGAGGGAAAACTTATTTATTAGTCTTGAGACCTTTTCCTCCCACTTTCCCAATTCTCCAAAGCTAAAAACATCATCAAATGACCATTGCCTCACTTGATGGCGCACCTTTTGGAATTTTGAAAGCGGTTTTCCGCCGATTCGGCCGATAGGAGAATCCGGGAGTTTCAATTCCGGATATTTTTCCTCGAGCTCTTTGAGTTCGCGGGTCAGGGAATCATAAACCTCGTCCGTAGCATCCGGCTTGTCCAGAATATGGTATTCGTAGCGAAGCTTATTTATCTCCGCCGTCAGCTTTTCTATACGGTTTTTTACTCCTATTTTATCCATATATTGATTATATCCCATTTATCAAATTTGCCCAAAATCAAAATCCGAGAGCCAGTCCCGGATTTGTTTTAAACATCAAAACTTAATTTACAGCATGGCTAGTATGACTTGCACACTTCCGGTGCTGTTGCTGTTATGGGACATTTTGTGTCAAATTCGGTAGTCCAATACTGATCGGCAAAAAGCCTTACTTCATCTAATTCTCCCTTGAAATTCTGTGTTCCATTTTTCGCTCCGATCATTATATTGTCCGGCACCGCATCTCCGGATCTTTTGCAATCCGCGGGGGTGGAATCAAGCTTTTTTCCGCCTGAATATAACTTTATATTATCATCGTCATCCCTCACAAAAGCCAAATGATGCCAATTGCTATCAGCTATATTCGCGCTAGAAGTAAAATCACATGTTGTTCCTAAAAAAATAATTCTCAAATCATCTGGCTGAACATAATCTATTTCTAAGATATCCGTACTATTTTTTTTCATATAAAACATTGTCTGCGTCGCATTTCCCGTATTATCTTTTTTAACCCAAAAATCCACCGTGAAGGCGCTCGTCCCTCCGGTTCCGATTCCAACTTTTGACCAATCTTCATCCACATCATTTGTCCATAAATAATCATCGTTGCCGTCAAAACTAAGATATCCAAAATTGGGAACAATAGGAGCAGTGTTGCTTGAAGCGTTTATATTCATTCCACCGCTTGGATTAATTTCATGATGCACCCGGCTGCCGTCGACGAAATTGGTGCTTCCATCGGCCATATCGGCGTGAAGCAGAAGCTTAATTTCTTTTTCTTTTTGAGAAACATTTGCTTCTACGATTCTTTGCGTTCCAACCGAATTGTCACTTCCAACTGATTTCAGCTGGGAAATAAGAGCGATGTCTTCAGTAGAGCCACAATCGATATGATTGCCGGAAGAATCAAGCAATTCAACGGCATATTCATTTACCTTTGATAATTTATTCGGCGTTCCTACGCATGAAAGTCCTGTTTTTGCTTGAGATAATACCGAAGATATTTCTATTTTTTCGCTAGTGGGATTATAGGATTTTTGACCCTTAAGCAGCGCGGTCATAACTTTGTCGATTCCCTCATCCGCATTTTGATAAGCGATATTAGTTTTGCTGGCCTGCATGGAAGTTTTTCTTTCCCGAAGAGCGGAAAGAGCCACGCTGAGAGCCGTCACAATAATTATGCCGAAAAGTATGAGTGAAACAACCAAAACCGAACCGCGCTTGCGTTTTTTGGCATATATTTTATGTTTTACCCCCACGCCAATTATGTTTGTTTTTTTCATTTTAAAAAAATGCTGTTTGTTAATGTGTTTTATGTTATGTGTTATATGTTATATGATTTAGTCTTCCATTGGATTAATATCCTTATAGTCTCTGGCAGACACTGTCGTCTGAAGCTTGGCATTGGGATCATAATCATCTGACATCTCCATGCGAATTGTCACTCTTTTGATTTTATCTCCGCCCACAGAAAACTCTAAGTCATTTAACACATCTTCTCCGGTTATCCAAGTTTTACTATAGCTTCCAGTACAGTCGCCACTTTGATTTCCATTCTCACAAGGTTTTTCTTCTGAACCCGCTTTTAAAGAACATCTTTCTTCCAAAATTTCCCCGGAATCATAAGAAAACCTTACGCATTGAGTCAGCGATTTGCTGTACATGGAAACTCCATCTACTTCACTGGTCTCCTGGACATTGCTGCTCATCCTAATTATCTTAGCCATATATTCCAGCGCTCCCTTGGCTTCTTCAATGCCTCTTTGCACCTCCCGCGCTTTTTTCTGCGCCTTAAAAGCGCTGGCGAAAGACGCTGTCACGGAAAGCATGATAAGAGTTGAGATGAAAATCGAAACAAGCATCTCAATCAGCGAAAACCCTTTGTTTTTTGTTTTTAATATATTCTTCATCAACTTTTAACTTTTCATTTTTAACTTTTAACTAAACTATTCTCCCCACTTATTCAAAATAATTTGTGTATAAGCGCATTTAGTGGAGGTATTGCAATCATCTACACTAGTACCGGACACCTCTCCATTCCAGCTGACCAAACTTGTCACTACTACAGATTTCGCAGCGTCTCTTGCTATGCCGCTGCATCCGACATTGCAATAATTAAATTTAATTCTCCTAAAAAACTTAGTGTTAGTTGAGCCGGAATTCATATAATAATTGTCGTTGTCCAATCTTAAACGCATTTGGCCATTGTTAACACCGCAACTAATATTTACTCCGCTCGTGTCTTTATCTGCAATACACCTATTATTATCATCTGCTGGAAAATAATTAAAACTCCCCGTACTCGGATCATTATCCACCCAGTTATTATCCCGAATGTTTCGAACCAGCTCCACTCCTTCCTGTGCCAAAAGGCTCGCGGCGAACTGATCGCGTGATTCCATCGAATCCTTGAGTCCGACCGTTAGAAGCTTCAATCCGGCGATAACTCCGACCGACACCAAAAAAACCGCCAATATGGATTCAATAAAGGAAAAGCCCTTGCGGTGCAAAAAATTCTTTTTGTTTTTTATTTTTTTTTCCATTTTAACGCTTAATTATAGGCTAATCTTCCTTAATCACTCCGCCGGGAGAAGTTATACTAACTGTTTTTGCTGCTGCTACTCCAGGAATTTTAAGCTCTATTGTTGTAGGACTAGCACCAGCCAGAACCACTTCTCCATTAGGAATTGAAAATACAATTTTTGTTAAACTAGCTACAGGAGAATTAAGTTTCACGCCGTTGCCCAGATCGTTAGTTTCAACAGGAGAACCGTCAGCAGAACAATCTGAAGGAAAAATTACATAAGTATCTTCATCAGTAAATTTAAATCCCCAGCATTTTGGCACGCTCCCAGAAGCTGTTTTCCCCTGAAGCGCGTTGCTCTTGGTAGTCTGGATAGCCGAAGCCACTTCCCTTTGCGCCGCATCCAGCTTAGCGTCAGTTCTGCCGCCGCCAAGGCTCACAAACGCAGCTGAAAGCATTATGCCCATAACGCCAATAATTACTAAAATCTCTATTACCGTAAACCCCCGCAAAAACTTCCGCTTTTTTGTTTTTTTATCCATCTTTTATCCTCCCCTCCCTTCCAGGGAGGGGAATTTAAGGGGAGGGTTGAAAAAATTTAAAACAATCCAAAATACCAGTCAACAATCGGTTGGAACCAGAAAAATGCCGCAAAAGCCCCTGCCACCATAAAAGGGGCAAATGGAACCTGGCTTTTCATTTTTTTCTTTCCGAAAGCTATCAATATTATACCACAAACCGAACCGATAAAAAAGGAAAGAAACAAGGCTAAGAGAATTTCCGGCCAGCCTAGAACCAACCCCAAAAAAACAGCCAGATAGGCGTCTCCCATTCCCATCCATTTCTCTTTTGAAAAGGCTGAAAGTAAAAAGAAAAACGTAAAAGCCAAAAAGGCCGCCAAAATTCCGGAATATGTCCGAACATCCAAAATTTCTCCCGAAAAAGCACCTCTGTTCCAGTCAAGAAAAAGATTGAAAGCCAGCGACCAAAAAACGGCCGGCCAAATGAGAATTTCCGGAATTTCCATATACAGCCAGTCATAAACCAAAATAGCCAGAAGAAAGCCGGCTGCGCCCAAAAAAAACAAAGTTGCCGCCCAGGAAGAAATGTCCTGAACGATAAAATATTTCGCCCCGATTGCAGCAAAAATAATTCCCGTGGACAGCTCCACGAGCGGATATTGCCAGGAAATTTTTTTTCGGCAGTTCCGGCAGCGGAATTTGAGCAGAATGAAACTCAAAAGAGGAATGTTGTCATACCACTCAATCATTTTCTTGCAATGCGGGCAGTGCGACCGGGAGAACACAAGATCCTCCGCCACATGGATGCGATAAACCAGAACATTCAAAAAACTGCCGATTAAAAGTCCGAGGATGAGAAAGATAAGGATATGCATAAATTATTCTTTTTTATATTCTTATAATAGCATAATGCTTTCCAAAACCCAAAACCGCCCTGCTTGGCAGGACGATTTGGAATATGTGAATATGTTTTCTTCTCTCAGAAGAAAAAGGTATCTAATTCCTTTTCCTTTTCTGGTAAGTATAATGAGTTTTTACTTAACAGCCTGTCCAGGTACATCCACCTATCGCGCTTGAACAAGTAGCAGAACATCCGGCTGAACATGTCGCATTGAACGACCAGGCGCCTGTAGTAGTATCTCCAGAGATATTAGTATAAGCAGCAGTATTACATCCAGTTGGCAAAGAAGGATAAACTGGATCAGAACCTGCTGTAACGGCGCAAATTTCAGTAGTGCCTGGAGTAACAGGAGTCCCGAGAGCAAGACCGCTATCTAAGCATGTCATCATCTGAGGCGGTACGCTTGACACCGTTGATTTGAATGCTGCGTAGTATGCCTTTTCCCTAGCATTTGCTAAGCTTACCAACACAATCGATGCCAAAATTCCGATAATTGCGATGACGATCAAAAGTTCGATCAGGGTAAAACCTTTTTTGTTTTTCATAATTTCACCTCCCTTCGCAAGAAGAAAGAATTAAGAAGAAAGAAGAAAGCATTTTTTCATCTTTTATTCCTAGTTTCTTACTTCATTATTGTTTATTTTGTTTCTATTTCCTTTAATCAAACCATTTATCAATTTGTGAGACAACACCGTTTTATCAGCTATTTTTTTGAATTCATCCGCATTGATATATTTTAAATCTCTCGAGATTATCAGCTGGCTTTGCAATTCCGCAACCGATCCGAGAGCCATTTGCAAAAATTGGTTCTTATCCTTGAAAGTTGCCCGACTGAATCCTTCCGCGATATTAGAAACGATCGAAACCGAACATCTCCTCATTTGATTGGATAACCCAAACATTTCATTTTTGGGGAATCTTTCGGTAACTTTATAAACTTCAAGAACTAATTTGTGCGATTCTTTCCATGCCACCAAATCCGTAAATTTTTCAATCTTCCTATTTTGCATTCTTCTTTCTTCCTTCTTCTTACTTCTTTATTCTTACTTGATTTGTCCTGCAATGTTGTATATCGGCATAAGAATCGCAAAAGCCATAAACCCGACGGCTATCCCTATTATAACCATCAGCACCGGTTCGATCAATGTGGACAAATTTTTGGTCATCATTTCCGTTTCCTGATCATAGAAACTGGCAATATGCACCAGAACTTTGTCAATCTGCCCCGAATCTTCCCCGATTTTCACCATATGGGAAACCACCGGCGGAATAAGCGGGCTTTTGGAAAGCACATTGCTCATATTTCCCCCGACTTTCACTTCCTCCGCCGCCCGGAGAAAAATCGCTTCATAAACAACGTTATTGATGACCGAGCTGGTGATCGTAAGCGCCCGGATAATCGGTATCCCGCCGACCAGAAGCACAGAGAGGTTCTGAGCGAAGCGGGTAATGTAGACATTTCTGAAAATCACCCCGACGATCGGAAGCTTTATTTTTATCTGGTCCCACTCTTTGGCGCCCTGTTCGGTTCTAAGATAATAAAGAATTCCCCCGATGAATCCAAAAATAACAATCGCCACCGCCCACCAATAAACCGACATAAAATCTCCGATGGCCATTACGATTTTAGTGTACCAAGGCACCTCGGCGCTCATTTCTTTTATTATCTGGGTCAATTTGGGAAGAATGAAAGCAATCGTGATGAACCCGATTATAAAAAACACAACCAGAATTATGCATGGATACATCAAAGCCGAGCGCACCCGGTTGGCCAGATTGTAGTTCCTTTCAATATTCTCCGCGATATAGTCGATCGATTTTTTGAGATTTCCGGATGTTTCTCCGGCCTTTATAATGTTTATGCTAAGCATGGAAAAAACATCGCGATGCTTTGCCAATGAGTCCGAAAAAGGAAGCCCGTTCTCAACATCGGCTATTATTTCCTTGAGAATTTTCATAAAATATTTGTTCTGGGTCTGTTCGGAAATGGCCGTAAGGGAAGCCACAATGGGAACCCGGGCCTCGATAAGAATGGCCAGCTGGCGGAAAAAAATCACCTGTTCCTTATCCGTTACCCGGTCATAATATTTGAGAATAGTTTTGGCGATAGAATCATCGGCCGATTCTTTTATTATGCTTGTTGGATAAAGATCATTTTTTTGGAGAATTGAAATAGCCGCTTCGCTTGAAATTGCGTCAATTACTCCCTCTTTGATTTCTCCCGTTTTTGTTTTTGCTTTGAATAAAAATTTCATGTCTTTTTCTGCGAATTATAAATCCGCACGAATATGCAAACTACGAATGAATGATAACATAAAATGATGCATATACAAAATCAAATTGCATTAGTATATTCGTATAAATTAGTAATTCGTAGAGATTTCTAGTACCTAAGCAGCATCTGGAAGTTCTTGGCATCTTTAGCATAAGCTGCCGAGCTATCCACGGAAACAATTCCTTTTTTTACCAGCTCAACAAGAGATTTATCCATGGTGATCATTCCCTGGTCGGCGCTGGTTTCAATCACATTGTCAATTTGATAGGATTTATTTTCCCGGATAAGATTTTCGATCGCGTGGTTTTTGATCATTATTTCGACTGCCGGAACCCGTCCGCCGTCAACTCGCGGGACAAGCCGCTGCGAAGCGACACCCAAAAGAACATTAGCCAGCTGCGACCGCACTTGATTTTGCTGATGGGCCGCAAAAACATCGATTATGCGGTCGATAGTTTGGGGAGAATCATTAGTATGGAGCGTGGCAAAAATGAGATGTCCGGTTTCCGCAGCAGTCAGAGCCGTGCTTATGGTGTCAAGATCCCTCATTTCGCCGATAAGAACTACATTGGCGTCTTCCCGAAAAACCGCTTTCAAAGCTGTTTGAAAATTCTTGGAATCCTGATAAACCTCCCGCTGGCTTATTATGCAGCGGTCTTGCTCGTATATATATTCGATAGGGTCTTCGATAGTCACTATATGCTTTTCCTGGTTGTGGTTTATTTCGTTTATAAGGGCGGCTAGCGTAGTTGACTTTCCATGCCCCACAGGACCGACAATCAAAAACAAGCCTTGGGAAAATTTGGTGAAATCATAAAGTATTTCCGGCATATTCAGCTCCTTGAGGCTTCTTATTTCTCTGGGAATCAAGCGAAAGGCCACCCCTAAATATCCTTGTTGAAAAAAAGCATTAACGCGAAATCTCGCCTTATCTTCGAAATTATAGGAAAAATCAGCCTGGCCTTCGTCCAAAAGCTTTTTTTTGGATTCTTCTTTCATGATTACATCGCAGATATCCTTGATTTCGGAAGGAGTAAGCGCTTTGTCCTGGTTCGCCGAAACAAGACGGCCGTCCGTTCTTAGAGTCGGATAACGCCCGACATTAAGATGAAGGTCTGATGCTCCTTGCTGGGCAACGAGCCTCAAAAGATTTTTTATTTTCTGCTCGGCATGAACCATTTATTTAAGATAATTATTAATTTTTTCCAAAACTTCCGACGGAGTAAAGTGGGATTTTATGAGATAATCCCTGGCACCCAATTTCATCCCCTCTTCTATTTCTTCCCTCTGGCTTAAATTGGTAAGCAATATGACTGGAATTTTTTTGAACTTTTCGTTTCCGTTGATTTTTTTTAGAACTTCCAGCCCGTCCATGTAAGGCATAATTATATCAAGCAGAATAAGATCCGGCGCATCTTTTCCTTCTTCCAATTTTTTTACCGCCTCCAGTCCGTTAGAGGCCAAAATGACTTCAAACCCGGACTGCGAAAGTTTCATCTGATAAATATCCATCACGAAAGAATCGTCTTCGACAATCATAATCCTTTTTTTGCTTGTTTGTTCCATAAAATTGTTTGCGAATTGCTAGTTTAATTTATTACGAATATGCCAATAAACAAAATTTGATTTTACATCAATGCTTGTAAGTTTAATCGTTCTCTTCTGCCAAAGCGATACTGCCTTCCGTCACCCGCTCTATCTCTTCGATAGTGGTGAATCCCTTTATTATTTTTAAGATTCCATCCTGTTTCATGGTAATAAGCCCCATCGACTGCCTTTCTTTGTTTATCAATTCTTCGCTGCCTCGCTTTTCCACTATGATATTTTTTATATTTTCATTCACAGGCACGGCTTCAAAAACCGCCATCCTGCCCTTAAGCCCCGTCCCGTTGCAGAAATCGCACCCCTTGCCGCGATAGAAATTTATTTCTTTTGAAAGATCAATGTCATATTTCTTGAGTTCCGCATCTGACACATTTGTCAATTCTCTTTTTATTTTATTTTTAACCGACTGGGGGATATCGATTTTTTCCTTGCATTTTTCGCAAATTCTTCTAACCAGCCTTTGAGCAGCCACGATTCGAAGAGACGAAGAAAGAAGGAAAGGCTCAATTCCCATATCAATAAGACGGGGAATGGCGCCGATGGCCGTATTGGTGTGCAAGGTGGAAAACATAAGATGCCCGGTAAGCGCAGCATGCACGGCCAGCTCGGCAGTTTCACTGTCTCGGATCTCTCCTACCATTATAACATTAGGATCCTGGCGAAGAATAGTCCGAAGCCCGCTGGCAAACGTATATCCGATCTCCGGCTTTATCTGGCTCTGGTTGAGTCCTTCAATATTATATTCTATCGGATCCTCCAGCGTTATGATATTTCTTTCCTCTACATTCAAAACCTTAAGCAAAGAATAAAGAGTGGTTGACTTTCCGCTTCCAGTCGGCCCAGTCATAAGAATCATACCATAAGTTTCCTCCAATGCCTTCATCATATTGTCATTATTGGAACCCATAAGCCCCAGCGCCTGAATATTGACCAGTCCCTCGGCCTTGTCCAAGATTCTCATTACCACCTTTTCTCCATCGATCACCGGAAGAGTCGAGACGCGAAAATCCATTTCTTTTTTATTCAGTGTCAGCCTGAATCGGCCATCTTGCGGCTTTCTTTTTTCGTCTATTTTCAGATTAGCCAGGATTTTTATGCGGGATATGATAGCCGGGCCGATTTCTTCAGGAAAAACCAGGCTGACATGGAGTATTCCATCCACTCGGAAGCGCACCCGGTAATTTTTGTCCATCGGCTCAATATGAATATCGCTGGCCTTGCCTTCAATGGCATGGCTTACGACTACCTCCACCAGTTTTGCAACCGGAGCATCTTTTAGAATTTCTCTTTTCTTCTCGTCTTCTTCTTTTTTCTTTTTTTCATCATCACCGTCATAAACAACATCTTCCTTAAATGACTCAACTGCCTGTTTAACAATTTCACCCGGACCAGTATAAGACTCCATGATCTCTTCAAACAAATCTTCTGCGACCAAATAAGCTTCTATTTCCACTTTTTCTCTTTCAGCAATAAATCTCAAAGCGTTAAGGGCATCGGTGTTTTGAGGATCAACCATGGCAATCTTGACTACTTTCCCATTCCGTTCAAAAGCGGCCATCTTATATTTCTTGGCAACTTCAGGAGAAATAAGATTGATTACGCCGCTTTCAATATTCCGATTCGTCATTTTCTCAATATAGGCGATGCCTATTCTTCCTGCTCTTTCGGCAATTTCGCTTGTTTTATTTTCAATATCTTTTTTTTCATCCGCATCCGGTTTTTTTGGAGAAACAGAAAAAGTTCCGCTTTTCGAACCGGAGAGATTTTTTCCTATTTCTGAAGAAACTTTGTCGTCTGCGCCAAGATTAATTCCATCAGATGTTCCTTGTGTCTTGTTGGTATTATCCATATTCAGCTATTGCGTCCTGCTTTATAATTTATTAACAGCGCGCCTAGGGAATAAAAGGGTTGGTTTTTCCTTTTTGATCCACCTGCAGATCCATGAGACTGGTAGCTTTTCCTTTTTCTATATTTCCTACTGTCTGGAGATCGAAACTGCTTTTGCTAAAGACTGGATCATTCAAAGAAGAAAAATTTCCGGATTCTTTCAGGAAAGCGAATTCCAATACCGCTACAGCTTTAAGGTTGTCCGATCCTTTGTTTTGGGCATCGGCGGAATCAATCTTGATTGAAACAAGCCGATTGAACCTTTTGAGGCCGAAAATCTTTTCAAAAACACTTTTTATTTTTTCGTATCCACCTTGAGCTGAAAAATCAACCAAAAAAAGGGTGGCTTGGGGCTTTGCTTCCTCATCTGCAGCTGCGCTGCCTCCACTGGCAGAAGCAAGGGCAGGCAATGCTGCAGTTTTAGAAAGAACCGGCTGAGAAACTGAAATATTCGTGCCTTGGAGCTCTTCTTTCAAAACCAGATAATTAAGATTATCGATTATTTCATACTCCTTTATACTCTCAGGCATATACTCCATAACCAGCTCCCTCGATGAAGTCATTTTTTGAGAATTTAGTTCCAGCGCCATGTTGTCTATCGTTTCTGATTTCTTTTTGGCATCTTCAAGCAGCTGCTTTTCTTTTTTTAATTCTCCCGCTTTTTCTTTCACTCCATTTCCAGTCAAGGGATCGGTAAAAGCCGGATAAACATACCAAATCAAAAGGACTATGATTATCACAATCAGTGAAGGGGCCATCAGCAATTTTATTTTCATAATGTTTATTTTAAAAAATTATTTGACTTTTAATTCCACGGGGAAAAGAATTCGGTTGCTTTGAGGCTCTAAAGAAGTTTTTCCGGCAGTTACCTGGGAAAACAATCCGGAACTCTTGAAGCTCAATATCTGCTTGGCAGCGGTGTTAAAATTATCGCCTGAACAGTTAAGCAAAATTTTCCCAGTCGCATCGTCATATGCATATGAAGTCAGATAAACTGCCGGGACCATGAGCCCCTCGATCTGAATAAGATCGCCTTTGATATTCCTCCCTTTGACGATAGCCTCTTTTGAAACATCCAGCCTTTTTTGAAAATCAATCACTTTTTTCGAATCAGAGTTTTTCATTTTCTCCACATATCCCGCATAATCCAGTTTTGCCTGTTCTATGTTTTTTTTCAAATAATACTCCTTATACAAAAATAGCGATCCCCATAAAATGAGAATCAGAATCAAAACCACGGTTACGCCCGTCAGCGCCCCTCCGGCAAACGGGGCTTTTCTGCCTGCCCCTTCATCTATTGAAGACAAATTAATGTTTGGCATGTTTTTTTACCCCGCCAAGCGGGATGAATTTAATTTTTATTTGCAATTATTTTTTGCCATTAATATATTCCTCCGCTCCCTTAAGAGCCAATCCGATGCAGACTGAAAATTGATTTTTGATATTATCCAGAAGAGGGCTGAGTCTTTTGTCATAGCCCACTCTTCCAAGCGGATTTCCTATGATCGCTTTTACCCCCAAATTTTTTGAAATATATTCGACAATCCCCGCAAGTTTGGATGAGCCTCCGGAAAGTATTACCGCATCAATTTTTGATATTCGGCCGTTCCGCACTGAAGATTCAATGAGCCTTGAGGCTTCTCCCGTTATTATCTCCAGGGAAGGGAAGCTTATGGACGATTCGCGGCTAAAAAAATTCCGGGTGGAAATTTTCAGGGATTCCGCCCGACCATCATCAATCTTCATCGCATTAGCGATAGTTTTGGTCAAATCATTGCCTCCTGAGTCTATATTTCTATTGGCAATAATCAGGCCTCTGGAAACTAAAATTATATTGCAAACGCGCGATCCAATGTCAATAATAAGGAAAGTTCCATTATCATTCCCAATCAGCGAATTAGCCATCGAAAAAATTTCTATTTCTATGGATTTGAGCTTCAAACCGGAATTTTTCACCAGGTTTTCGTATTTTACTACCTTGTTTTTGGAAGCCGCCACTAAAAGAACCTGGATTTTATCACCTTTTCCACCGCCTTTTTCTTCTCCGACAATATCCCAACTGATTGCAACTTCGTCCAGCGATATTGGAATATATTTATGGGCTTCAAATTTTATGGCTTGCCCGATATCTTCTTTGGACATTTGGGGGAAATCTATGAGAGTTACAAGCCCGCCAAAAGCCGGAATGGAAACATAGGTGTTTTTTCCCTTAAGCCCGGATTCAGAAACAATTCTTTTTATATGCTTGGGAAGAGCCACGTCAAAAAACGAGGAATTATATCCGTCTTTTCTGGCCAAGCCTTCAATAGGCATCCAAGCGTAATTGGTCAGGATCGCTTTATCCCCGATAACGGAAATCTCAGCTATTTTGATTGAAGATGTTCCAACATCCAAACCAAGGAAAATATTTTTTCCGAACTCAAACATATGTTTTATTATAACATATTTCCAAAGATGCAACTAGCTGTCCCATGGTTTATAATGTATAAAAGTCAACAATGTTCAAACAAACAAAAAAAATGCTGCTGGATACGCTTTTTCCCATTCAATGCCTTTTGTGCAGAAAAGATAATGTTTGGATTTGCAAAAAATGTTTGGATAAAATTGAGATTTTGTCCTTGCAAGTCTGCCCGTATTGCGAAAAAATCGAAATGCCCGCCGGAAAGATCTGCCCGCGCTGCAAAGAAAGCCTGCTTGGCAAAAATAAAATCGCTCCTGTGGATAACTTGGTTGCAGCGGGAAATTACAAGGATGTTTCGCATTTTATCCATTTGCTCAAATACCGCTTCGTTTCCGATCTTCATATGCCGCTCGGAAAAATATTAGTTAAAGCGATCATTGAAAACAATTTTCCTCTTCCCGATTTGATCATTCCGGTTCCTCTCCACAAAAGAAGGCTCCGCTGGCGCGGGTTCAACCAATCGGAGCTTCTGGCAAATTATATCGGCGAAAATTTAACGCCCGGATTCCAAATTCCGGTTCGCGCGGACATGATAGTTCGGAAAAAATATACAGTTCCGCAGATGAAGATAAAAAATTATTCTGAAAGAAAGAAAAATTTGCAAAATGTGTTTGTATTAGATGAAGAAAAGGCGAAGTTCATTAGAGATAAAGAAATTCTGCTGGTTGATGACGTGGCCACCACCGGTTCAACTCTTTTTGAATGCGGACAGGTTTTAAAGGCCAACGGAGCGCATAAAATATACGCCTGCGTCATCGCTAGACAAGAATTTAAAAATGTGCTATAATAAACAGTTCGTAGCAGTTCTTTAACTTAAACTTTTTTTCCTTTATTGGAGGGATGAATGATAAATGAGCGTTTTTTGGCTGACGAGGTGGCAGCAGAGCTAAAAAAAGTTAAAAACTTTTGTTCTGCCTGCTCTGTTGTATTCGAAAGAGAAAAAATCCCTTCATCTCAATGGCCCGATCTATTCTCCTTCATGGGAAAAGAGCTCGGCAGAAGGGGTGGGATCAAATCAGGAATAATAAGGAGAAACAAGAAAGAAAAAATTAAAAAAGTGGAAAAGAAAATAATGCACATTTTCAACGATTGGCAGATTGAGATCATGATCGCCGAATCGCTGGAAATAATTGGAGAAAGAAGTGATTATCTTCTTGATCCATAAAAGGCCCGCAGGGCCTTTTTCTTTTTGACTTTTATATACTTGTCGGAGCGCCGAGAATCCCTGTCCGCCTTCGGAGGAGAACTCGGATTACACAAACCTTCACCCCGTTAAATAAACTGTCGGAGCACTGGGAATCGAACCCAGTCTGCACGAACCCGAATCGTGAGTACTACCGGTATACTATGCTCCGGCATTTAACGGAGCAAGTCGCGCGCCTGCCTGTCGGCAGGCAGGTAGTGCCACTATATTTACCCGCCTCTGGCGGGCCACGCTCCGAAAATAATTTAATTTATTTCAAATCATTCTGGCTTGAATAGAATATTTTTTTATCTTTCTCCCATTTCATGATTTCTTTCTTGAGAGAAGCCGGCAAAACTTCCGCTTTTTCAAACTCATTCCAGGTGAGCCAGCGAAATTCCAAATAATCTTCAAGCGCAGCCACATCCTCCTTGTCGATTTCCGCCCGAAACGTAAAGTTGATTTCATGAGCTTCTCTTTTTCCATCCTGGAAAACGTTTTCCGCTGTTCCGATAAATTCACATCTTGTCACTTCCGCTCCGATTTCTTCAACTATCTCTCTTTTTAGGGCATCTTTCACAAATTCGCCAAACTCAACATGCCCTCCCGGGAAAAAATAATAATCGCGGTCTTTTCTTTTGCAAAGCAAGATTTTTCCTTTTTGAAAAATGAAGCCTCTGGCGATAAACTCGATTTGTTTTTGCATATGTTTTTACTAAAGCTCTGCTTTATAAAGATTTTATTATTTCCTCCGCTTCTTCTTGTGATGATTTTTCTCTAAAAATAGACTTTCTTAATAATTTTTCTCCAATATCCTTTCTTTTTTCCGTAGATAACCCCGCTCTTCCAGTAGCCGCTTCAGTTGGGGTTAGTTCTTTTCCGATCTGAAGCGAGCCATTATCATTGATACCAAAACACTCAAAAAGACGCCTGTCTTCAGTAATAACATAATTAGGAATTCCTTTACTTTCTATGAGATTCAGCCTGTTTTTATATTTTCCAATTTTTTCTTCAAAATATTTCAGTGTATTTCTATCCTCCACTGAATGGTCAACAAAATCAAATTCGGGCCTGTTGCGTGCTTCGGAAACTTTTTCCCATGCTTCTTTCATACCTAGATTATACGCCCAAAATATGCCATTTTTATCTTGAGCTGCTGGTTGGAAATATCCATAAATTTCTGCATTATCAATTACAAATTCATTATAACTATCTTCTCCCCCTCCCCGTTCCTTTGCGACTTCATCGATTTTTTCGATAGGCAATTTTTCTTCTGCATAGCCAGGCGATTGCCTCTTCTTAATTCCTTTGGATAAGGAACCTCCATCAAAAAAATGGGCCTCGCTTATTTGCCCTCCACCGATTATCACCCCGCCTGATTGCGTCCAAAGGCCGCTTATTTTACCCTCTTCATCCCTCCCCGGGTTTATTGAAGAAGCGGCCAATGATGGCTCCAGCGAAAGCAAAATATCAAGGTCGTCTTCAAACGTTGCTTCCTGTGAAACATTAGAATTAGAATTATGTTTTGATCTTCCCTCATTAATAGTATGAACAAAAAACACATTGTTTCTTAGCACTGTCTGTTCGACTGTTTTTTTCTGGCTTTCTAATGCCCTACCATAATGAGCCTCAAGCTTTTCTTTTATGCCATTGAGACGGAAATCACTTTTGAGAAGCTCCTCAAGATTATCAATTTCTCCCGCAAGATTAGTTCTTTGAGATCGGAGTATTTCGGAAGTAATTTTTTTTTCTCCAATGCTTGCCTCCAGAGCTTTATCGCCTTTAAATTCTACACCGAGCATATTTTTTATCCTTCCGGTAAATGAATTTGCTCTTTTGGCACGAGTTGCAGATAAATTTTCATATTCTCCCTGGCTGGCTTCCCAATTTGCGTCCGCTGATGAAAGTTTTTTATATAAATAATCTAGTTGTTCCCTTAATTCTTTCATCTGCGTACTATTTTCTTTTCTTTCCTTTCTAATCTGTTCGGCTAATTGCTTACGTTCTTCACCCAATAATTGTTTTGAAGCTTCTCTTTCGCTTAAATCTGCTGCATTGACATTTCTTTCCTTTAAGGAATTGGCAGGTTTTTCATTTTGAACATCTTCGCGTTGCATGATAGAAGAAGCTTCTTGGACCTCTTCGTCTATATTTTTAACTTCAGGCTGCATTGGCTTATTCCCAATCGCTTCTAAAAGCTCCCTCCTTGCACTTTGCGCCTGCTCCTGCAATTCTCGCAGCGCTACTTTGTCTTGCTCATCCACCGCTAATCCTTCCACTGATGCCCTTTGTTCTGTGGCCTGAAGGCCTCGATATCCATTGTCATTAAAACTGTCTATTGTCTCTTTCGACTTGGCATGCAAAAGTTCAAATAATTTTTGAAAACTTTCTTGCATCGACTCTTCTTTGTCTTTCTTTTTTTCTTCAAAATAAGTATCTGGCTGTTCCAATAATGCTTTCAAGTCATCCCATGGATTAGAGCTTAGTTTTTTGTTTCCTTGCTCAATTTTAGAACTTGGGTCTTTTTGTATTTCTTTGAAATTCATTTTTTTAATTTACCGCGTATTATTTCCATGTGCTTCTGGTCTATTTTTTTTGATATATTTGCCAATATTTCAACCTGTTGTTTACTTAATGAAGCCATTTTTGTTTCAAACTCTCTCCAGGATTTTTTAATTTGTTTGATCTCCATATTAATAAAATAAATTTAGATTTTTTGTTCGTCGGGCTGCTGGGAATTGAACCCAGTCTACATCCACCCCATGGACGCGTACGACCGGTATACTACAGCCCGAAAACTATACTTTTAGGATCACAAACGCATACCGCCGGCATGTTTTTCTCCCGTCTTTTAACATGTGGATTATAAAACTCTTTCAAGAATATGTCTATTCTCACATTAACACAAAAAAATAAAGAAACTAGGAATTTTGCAGTTAGTTTTAATTTCAGGTAAAATTGAGAAAGATTTTATGGATAGGCAATCAAAAAATCCAACAGTGATAATCATTAGCGGCCTTCCGGCTACGGGAAAATCAAGAATCGGAAAAAGAATTTCCAGTGGGTTTCGCCTCCCGCTTATTTCCAAGGATCCCTTCAAGGAAGCTGGGTTTGATTGTTTGGGAATCGGAGACCGCGAATGGTCAAGAAAATTAAGCGCTCTGGCGAAAGAAAGCCTTTTTTATGTTATGAACCAGCTTCTTTTGTCCGGAAACAGCCTGATTATTGATTGCAATTTCAAGTCCGAAGATATAGAGAAGATAAAAGCGCTTTTGTCCGAAAACAATGCCGGAGCCATCCAAATCCACTGCCGTTCGGACAAAAAAATCATACGCGAAAGATACGTAAAGCGGATGAACACGCCCGGCAAAAGGCATCCAGGACATGTCGATAAGGAATATCTTCCGGAACTCGACAAGCTTCTGGCTGACGGCGAAGATAAGATATTGCCGCTTAGCAAAAATATCCTGTTTCATAATGCCACCGACGAATCAACAGAAGCCATTCTCAAAAAACTGGAAAAAATGATTTAAGCATTTTTTATTCTTGGCGGAAGCGGAGGGATTCGAACCCCCGGTGAGTTGCCCCACAATGGTTTTCAAGACCATCGCCTTAAACCACTCGGCCACGCTTCCAAAAACATTGATCACAACAAAAATTGCAAATTGACTTTCTTGCCTTTGCTTCCCCGATGCTTTTTAGCAGCCAGTTTTTTATTCATCTGGCTGGAAATCCAATATTTTACCTGCCGCTTCAACCCAAGCCAAATCGGCCCAAAAAATATCCGGATTTCAAAATTACATCATTCCACCCATACCCGGCATTCCTCCGCCATGCATATGCTCTTCTTTTTTCTCCGGCAGATCAGTCACCACCGCTTCAGTGGTTAGAAGCATGGCTGAAACTGAAACAGCATTTTCCAAAGCGGTTCTCGGCACTTTCAAAGGATCGATAATTCCGGATTTGACCATGTCCTCGACATAGGTATCTTTGTTTGCATCATAGCCAAAGTTTATTCCTTCGCTGGAAATAATTTTATCCAGCACGACGCCGGGGTCTTTCTTTCCGGCATTGATCACAATTTGTTTCAATGGCTCCCCAAGCGATCTGACAAGCGTTTCGTACCCGGCTTTATAATCATAGCCTTTGTCGCCTTCATGTTCTTTTTTTGAAAGCTCCCTGGCCGCTTTGGCGAGCGCCACTCCTCCTCCAGCCACAATTCCTTCTTCCACTGCCGCGCGCGTTGCCGAAAGAGCATCTTCCATTTTATGTTTTATGTAAGTAAGCTCGGTTTCCGTTGCAGCGCCGACTTTGACTACAGCCACCCCTCCGGAAAGTTTAGCCACTCTTTTCTGCAATTTCTCTTTGTCATATTTGCTTTCGGAATTCTTAATCTGCGCCTTGATTTGCTCTACCCGAGCTTCAATTTTTTCTTTTTCTCCTTTTCCGCCGACAATGGTGGTATCATCTTTAGTAGAAATAATTTTTTGAGCCTGTCCCAGCATAGAAATGTCCGCTTTTTTGAGATCCAGCCCTTTTTCTTCGGTAATAACCTGCCCGCCGGTAAGAACGGCAATGTCTTCCAGCATAGCTTTCCGGTTGTCTCCATATTCCGGGGCTTTTATCGCTAAAACATTGATTGTTCCCCGAAGCTTGTTGACTACCAGAGTCGCCAGCGCCTCGCCATCGACGTCTTCAGCAATTATTGCCACCTCCTTTTTTCCTGAGCCGGCAATTTTTTCCAAAAGGGGAAGAATTTCAGAAATTGAAGATATTTTTTTGTCAGTTATGAGGATATGGGGTTCTTTAAGCTCTGCTTTTTGAGTTTCCACGTCAGTAATCATATAGGGAGAAACGTATCCCTTGTCGAAATTCATCCCTTCCACAATTTCTTTTGAAAAGCCAAAAGTCTGCGATTCTTCCACTGTGATTACGCCATCTTTTCCAACCTCTTCCATTACCTGGGCGATTATTTTACCAACTTCTTTGGACTCCGCGGAAATGGTAGCCACTTGGGAAATTTCTTCCTTAGAGCTGATTTTTTTGGAATTTTTTTTGAGAATGTCGATAATATCATTTTTGGCGTCTTCCATTCCCCGCCTGATTCCGACCGGACTTATTCCGGTTTCCACGAATTTTAGCCCTTCTCTTACCAGCGCCTGCGCCACTACTGTGGAGGTAGTTGTCCCATCGCCAGCCGCATCATTGGTTTTGCTGGCTACTTCTTTCATCAGTTGGGCGCCGATATTTTCAAATTTATCTTCCAGCTCTATTTCCTTGGCAATAGAAACGCCGTCGTTGGTTATCGTCGGCGATCCAAAGCCTCTGTCAAGAATAACATTCCGGCCTTTCGGACCCAGCGTGGCTTTAACGGTATCTGCCACCTTATCAATGCCTACTTTTACCTTTTTCCTGGCGTCAACGCCTGTTTCAATTTGCTTTGCCATATAATTAAAATTAAATTTATTACTTCTTAAGATTTCCGCAAGAAAGTCTTTCCTTAACTCAAAGAATCCTTCCAAAGGCTTGCGGAATAGTTATTTTGCTGGCTTAAAATTTATTCCAAAACAGCCAGAATATCGCTTTCGCTTATTAGCAAATATTCTTTGCCGTCGATTTTTATTTCATCCGGAGAATATTTCTTAAACAGCACTTTGTCTCCAGCTTTCACGCCCATTGGCAAAATTTGCCCATTTTCCGAACGCTTTCCCGGACCGACTGCCAGAACTTCCCCTTTTTCAGGTTTCTCCTTATCGGCAGTTTCGGGCAAAACAATGCCTGACTTCGTAGTTTTTTCAGCGTCAAGCGGTTCTAAGACAACATTGTCATGCAGAGGTTTTATATCCATATTTATAATTCCTGGCTTTAACTTGGAAAAATTCAAGCTAAAACCGGAAAAATTAATAATTAATTAGCACTCAAGCAGAAAGACTGCTAATTTGTATTCTAAAAAAATTATATTTTTTGTCAAGGAAGAAACATACAAAAATTTAATTTTGGATCCTTTAATGACTCAAAAAAGCCATTTTTTGACTTTTAATATAGCTCCATTTTCCAAAGCGGAAGAGGTGGGATTCGAACCCACGGACCCCTTTCGAGGTCAACACATTAGCAGTGTGCTGCTTTCGACCACTCAGCCACTCTTCCAAAATTTCGTTATAAGGCTTATTTTTACTAGTTTATCTTATCAGCAATGGACGCAATTGTAAACATTGCCCGATATGCTACAATGCAGTCATGTATATTGGAGATTCCAACCAAAAAAATATCGATGAAGACAAGCTTTTGAGAATTGAAAAGCTGATGAGAGAGCCGGAAGATATTGAGGATGAAGACCGGATGCTTTCCGAGCCGGAAGATATTATGATTCCGGAACATTCTATGGATGTTTTGGCTCATTGGCGCGCGCCGGAATACGAAACGTATGCTCGTGACAAAAAATGGTATTTGTATATAACGCTGGCCCTTGCGGCGATAGTCGGCTATGCGATATGTAGCAACGGAGTTATAATGGCGATTACTTTCATCCTCATCGGCGTTGTTGGATACATCCACATCAATAAGGATCCGAGAGTTTTGGATTTTTTGATAACCCCCGAAGGAGTTCTGGCCGGACGCGAACTTTATGAATTTGAAAACCTTCTTTCTTTTTGGATTTTCTATGAGCCGGACGGAAAAAAAGCGATAAGTCTCCGCACTAAAAGCCGCCTGGTTCCCTATGTCCATATTCCGGTTCACAAGGAAAATCCCGTGGAGCTTCGGGAAATTCTGGTGCAATATATTCCGGAAGAAAAACAGGAGGAAGGAATCGTCGAAATCGCGGAAAGGGTTTTGAGGATATAAAAACAGTTCTTTGGACTGAAAAAGGAGGGGAAAAATGCTAACTATGGAAGAGATTCTGAAATGCTTAAGAAAATTTGGCCATAATCCGCGTGATAGAATAATCCATCCGCGAACAGTTTTTTCCAAATCGCACCGGCATGGAGAAAAGATCATTATTCTTTTCCGTCCGTACGGAAACTTTTTTTCTTCCAGCCTCGTCGTAGCTTCATTCTGGAAACCGCCAGAAGAAAGGAGTGAGATAGAAAAGATTACCTGTCCCTGGCAAAAACCTTTTTGAACTTATGTTCCGCAGGATTAGTTAATCCCCGATCAAAAAACACGCGCTAACAAGGGCGTGTTTGTTTTTTGTGTCCCCGAGAGGACTTGAACCTCTGACCTCAAGCTCCGCAAGCTTGCGCTCTATCCAACTGAGCTACGAGGACAATTTATTTTTTATTACATAGCGTGATACCTGCCTGCCGGCAGGCAGGTATCCACTGAGCTACAAGGACATATAAACACACTAATACAACTGGCTATTTCTTACAAATCCGCCTTTTTCGCTTTTATTTTTTCTCCAAAAAATTTACTTCCCAAAATTTCAAAATTTTTAGTCAGATCCGTTGAATAAAAAAAATTTTTACGCTTTTTCGAAAGTTTTTTTTCTATCTCCGGATGCTTTTTGAGATATTTTTTCAGTTTTTTTCCTATTATTTTTGATTCGGAAATTATTTTTATATTCTTGCCGGTTATTTTTCTAATCTTTTTTTCCAAAATTCCATAATGGGTGCAACCTAGAATCAGCGTGTCTATTTTCTTGCTGGTTAGCGGTTTTAGATATTTTTTTAAAACTGCATTCGTAGATTTTTCATCCTGCTCTCCTATTTCTACAATTTTAACCAGAAGCGGACAGGCTTTCTGGAATGCTTTTATTTCCTGATTTACTTTTCGAAGCTCTCTTACAAAAGCTTCCGATTCCACTGTTCTTTCGGTAGCAATAATTCCTACTCTTTTATTTTTAGTTTTGGAGGCGGCAATTTCCGCTGCCGGGATAAGAACTCCCAACACTTTTCTATCAGAGTAACATTTGGGAATATATTCCTGTTGGATTCGGCGTAATGCTTCGCTCGAGGCAGTATTGCAAGCTAAAATAATCAAACCGCAATTTTTATTAACAAGAAAATTAATTGCTTGTTTTGCAAATCTATATATAGCCTCTCTCGGTTTGGTTCCGTAAGGCACACGCGCGCTGTCGCCCAGATATACATAATTATATTCCGGCAAATCTTTCACGATTCCCCGCATTACGCTCAAACCGCCAAAACCCGAGTCGAATATTCCGATTGATTTATTTCTTAGCATAAATTGCAACTTATACATAATACATTATACTTTATACATGATACATTTGGATACCCCTCTTAAAAACATTTCTAAAATCACCCCTAAATACGCCAAAGTTTTGGAAAAAATGGGCCTCGTTACTGTCCAGGATTTTTTGTTGTATTTCCCTTTCCGCTATGATGATTTTTCAAAAACCGTGGAATTGGGTCAGAATTATCTGGGTGAAACTATAACGGTCGAAGGAACAATTATAAAAGCCAAGAATATCAGAATTTTCAGGCGAAAAATGACAATCACGGAAATTGTCATTCAAGATAAAAACAACACCCCGTTAAAAACAGTTTGGTTTAATCAGCCCTATATTTTAGAAAATTTAAAAGAGGGCGAGTCAATCAGATTGTCCGGAAAATTGGCAATCGATAAAAAGATTTTTTCCATGGCTAATCCCGCCTGGGAAAAAGCTTCGCGCGATGCGACCAATACTGGAAGACTGGTCCCAGTTTACAGCGAAACTGCCGGCATTTCTTCCAAGTGGATCCGCTGGCAGATAAAGCCGCTTCTTCGATTTGCCAAAGATATTCCGGATATTTTACCAGAAGAAACAAGAAAAAAATTTAATCTCTATGATCTCCGCACAGCCATAACCCAGATTCATTTTCCGGATTCCCGCGAAAAACTGGTACGTGCCCAAAAAAGAATGGCTTTTCAAGAAATGTTTTTGGTCCAGCTCAAATCTTTGCAAGTTAAAAAACAATGGGAGAAAAATAACTCTATTGATATCAAATTCGATGAGAAATTAATCAAGGAATTTGTAGAAAAACTTCCATTCAAATTGACTAACGCGCAAAGAAAAGCCTCTTTTGAAATTCTAAAAGACCTCGAAAAATCAAAGCCGATGAACCGGCTGCTTGAAGGCGACGTCGGATCGGGAAAAACAGTCGTCGCGGCTATCTCCACGCTACAATCTATCTCGGCAGGTTATCAAGTAGCCATTATGGCGCCGACAGAAGTCTTGGCGCGGCAGCACTTTGAAAGTTTTTGCAAGTTATTTGAGAATTACGGAATAAACATAGCCCTGTTGACAAATTCTTACCAAGAGATTAACAATTTTCAATTTTCAATTTTCAATTTTCAATCAATTTTCAATGACAAAATTTTAAAAAATAAAAAAAATAGCAGAGAATATTTATTAAAAAGTACAGCAGATGGAAAAATAAATTTAATAGTAGGAACACATGCTCTTATTCAAAAAGACGTAAGATTCAAGAATTTGGCTTTAATTATTATCGACGAACAGCATCGCTTCGGAGTGGCGCAACGTGCAACTTTGCAACAAGAAACGATGAGTATAAAAGACCCCGTAAAGTCGCCTAACGGCGACCACGGGGCAAGCGGCGAGATTAAAACTATCTCCCATCTTCTCACTATGACTGCTACGCCTATCCCGAGAACTTTAGCCATCGCTTTTTTTGGCAGCCTGGGTCTTTCAATTCTTGACGAAATGCCTAAAAACCGAAAGCCGATTGTCACTAAAATTGTCCCGCCCTCTGCCAGAAATCAAAATTATAATTTCATCCGGCAGGAAATTGGATCCGGACGGCAGGTTTTTGTCATTTTCCCGCTAATTGAAGAATCAAAGGCTCTCTCGGAAGTGAAAGCGGCCGCAGAAGAATATAAAAAACTGCAGGATATATTTCCGGATTTTGAAATCGGACTTTTGCATGGACGAATGAAGCCAAAAGAAAAAGAAGAAACTATGCAATTTTTTAAAGAGCAAAAAACTAAAATCCTTGTTTCCACTTCTGTTATTGAAGTCGGCATTGATATCCCGAACGCCACAGTTATGATCATTGAAAATGCCGAAAGATTCGGGCTTTCCCAGCTTCATCAATTCCGCGGCCGTGTTGGCCGGGGCGAGCATCAGTCGTATTGTTTCCTTTTCACTGAAAGTAACACTCAAAAATCCATTGAAAGACTAAAAGCCCTTGAAAAAACCAATGACGGATTCGAGATCTCCAAAATCGATCTGGAACTGCGCGGTCCCGGACAATTTTTCGGCACAATTCAATCCGGCCTTCCAGACATCACCATGGAGAATCTGAGCAATGTGAAACTCATTAAATTCGCCCGCGAGGAAGCCACTAATTTGTTAAAAGTTGACCCCCGACTAAAAAAGCACCCGCTTTTGGCAGATGCTCTTTTGAGATTTTCAGAGAAGATTCACTTGGAATGATTCTCTATTGCTTTTTCATATACCACCAGCATTTTTTTGGCGCAAACTGACGCCGTGAAATTTTCTCTGGCAATTCGCGCAGATTCTTCACCGGTTTTTTCCCTGAGTTTTTTATCCAAAATAAGTTTTGTGATCATATAGGCAAATTCCTTTTCTCCGGTTACGCAAGTCAGAAATCCGTTTCTGTTGTTTTGGACGAGACTAATCACGCCTGTCGCGCAGACAGCCACAACCGGAAGCCCCATATACATAGCCTCCGTAAGAACCATCCCTTGAGTTTCTGACTTAGAACCATAAACAAAAATATCTCCAGCCGCGTAGCAGTCTTTTATCTCCGATCTCGGAATTATTCCGGAAAAAACGACCTGCTCATAAATTCCATTGTCTTTGCAATATTTTTTAAGCTCCGGAAGGAGATATCCGTCTCCGGAAACCAAAAATTTCACATTTTTTCTTTCTTTGAGTATTTCCCTCACCGAGCGAAAAACAAATTCAATATTTTTTTCCGCCGTAAGCCGCGTTGCCAGGAACAAAAGAACTTCATTCTCTTTTATTCCATATTTATCACGAGCTTTTTTCCTGTCGGGATTTTTGAATTCTTCCTCGATTACTCCGGTAGGCACCACATAGATTTCTTTTTTCACCCTGTTAAATACGCCTTCGGCGTCCCCGCCTTGCGGGGATTTAACAGGATGAACTCCCCAATTTTTGAGAATCGGAATGACTGAATCTGTGGGAACCACGACCGCATCCGCCTGATTGGCAAATTTAACTGCTTTCTTGATCATATAGCCGGCAACAAATTTTTTTGGCAGAAACGGAACAAAATTCGCATAATAATCATAAAGAGTGTGCCAGGTAAAGACCAGCGGAACTTTTTTCCTTTTTGCCCACTTTCGGGCCGCTGATCCTAGAAGATTTGGATGCTGGGAGTGGATTACATCGATTTTCAATTCGTTTAAAATTTTGCTAATTTTCCTCGAATATGGAATAACCAAAGGAAATTTTATTTTTATTTCAAGATTAATGGATGGGTAGCGGAAAATATTCGGATCTTTATCTGCATAGCCCGGAAAGTGCGGCGCGAAAATATATACAGTATGGCCAAGTTTTTCAAATTCCCTCCGAAAAGTTTCAATTGATGTCGAAACGCCATAGGGATTAGGAAGATAATTGTTCGTAAAAATTGCAATATTCACCCGGTAGTGAAATTTTGACTGGCCTTCCGTCAATAAAGCATAGATGGCTCAGAAAAAATTTTATTAAAAATTATTCTAAATAAAAATTTTTGTAACCCGGGTTCTTTAATGTCAAAATTCTACTACCGGGTTCATAATTAATTTTTGTCGATAAAATTTAAAATTTCCTCAAATACGCTCTCGTTTTTGATATCAGAAATAAAAGTATGATATGCTCTTTTAATATATTTTTTTTCTTTAATTTTCGATCCTACCTGATCATAGATCTTTTCCAAGCTTTTTTTAGTGACAATATGGTCGCTTTTGGATTGAATCACGAAACAGGGCTGCACAACTTTAGTAACATATTTTCTGGCAATTTCAACCAGCTTGAAAGTTTCAATAGCACTTGAAATCGGATAGGCTTGATAAGCAATTAGCCTGGTTATCGTCGTGGAAATTCCAAAAGTCGGCGGATAATATTTTTTGTTATATTCCTTAAAGAAGCTCATGAATTTGGCAAAACGCAGAGCGATTTTTTCATACTTCAATTTGTACGGCATAGCCATGAGAATAAGTCCGGCTATATCCGTTTTTTTGCCGGCTAAAATTACAGCCAGGCACGCCCCGATTGAAGTTCCAGCCACATACACCTTGTCATGATCTTTCTTAAGCTCATCATAACTTTTCTTTATATCCTCAAGCCAATCGGTCCAATGCACATTTTTAAGATCGCTCTGAACAGTTCCGTGCCCTCGAAGCATCGGCCCGGAAGCCGTATAGCCGTTTTCATTAAGATATCTTCCGAGCCGCCTTAATTCATAGGGAACTGCTGTCCATCCATGAACCAGCAAAACTGCCCTTCCATTTTTTCCTTTAAAATAAAAAGGCTGATTGATCAAATGCTTTTCTTCTTCAAGAAGGAGATCTGGATCAGCAAACAAAACACCTTTTACTGTTTTCAGTATTTTTTTTACCCCGTTAAGCTGTGCTGGTTTTACTCTGCCGCCGACAGCTCCAACGGAGAAGCTTCTCTTTTTCATAAATAAATTCTAAGGCTAATCCCCTTTTTAGGCAAATTAAAAGGGCTTGCGTATTTTGCTCCTTTTCCATGCGCAAACCCCAGCCAACGTCGAATCTTACCATCTCAAAAGGAGAAGCAAGCTTGTTACAGCAAGCGCTATAACAAAGCTCAACATCATTAATTTGGCTTCCGTGCTTATTTTCATCTAATGCCTCCTTGTTCGGTTATTTTGCAGCCTCTATTTAATAATACAAACAACTAATCGTGTTCTTGATTATTTTCCCTTAATAGCTTCTTGGCCTGCCTATTTTTGTAAACTGTAATTGTCAAAAAAGTAATAACTGCCAAAAAAGTTATCGCCCATCCGACCCATTTTATATAATCCCTGATCTCCCGCCAAAGATATCCGTAAAAATACCCCATAAAAACCAGAAATCCGCTCCAGATTATACCACCATAAATAGAATATTTAATGAATTTTTTGAAATCCATTTTCACGATTCCCGCCGCAGTAAACGCCGCCCAGCAAAGACCCGTTGTTGATTTTACCGCAAAAATGGTTTTTCCGCCATGACGCTCGAAATATCTTTCCATTTTCAGAACTAGTTTTTCCGTGATGCCTATGTATTTTCCAACTCGCCGCACAAAGCCCATGCCATAATGATATCCAAGACCGAAAAGGATTACATCGCCAACCATATCCCCAATTATGGATAAAATCAAGACTATCCAGACATTAAAAGCTCCTAGAGACGCCAGGATAGCAGCAGCCAAAGTAGCTACCGGGCCTTCCAAAATCATAAGCGGCAGCATGATTGCATATCCATAGCTTTGTAAAAATTGAAATGCGCTTTGTCCAAGCTGTTCCATCATAATTTATATTTTACTATTATTTGGGAAATTATAAAAGCGGCGTAAGATGCCGCTTCTCTATTCAGTAGCCCTGTTTACAGGATGCCACCCGGAGGGTGGTCAGCCTCTGGCTGAAAAACCGGAAAGTTTTAAAATAGTAGACTACTTGCTCAATAGTTGGAACTAAGTTATCAAAAAATTGAAAGCGTGGCAAGAATTGAAAATAATTGCAACGGCGGATTTTATTAATTAAACCATATATTTTTCTTTAAATATAGGGAGTGAATCAAAAAATGTTCTTTGTAGAATTATATCTGCGACGGCCTGTTTGGTATGGAGCAATTAAACTTTAAACTGCCTCTTCCAGTCTCCGGTGGACTTGTGAATACTTGGGTGGATAGCGCCAACACTCTTTAAGTTTTCAAGTGCTCGATTAATGATATGTCGAGCTCTGCTTTCAGCATCGGAAGCTTCAAAATCATCCGCTTCGCTGAAAGGCTGATATCCGTACTTTGCGAATATGTTTAGAACTTCACTTTGACGTTTTACAACCCCGACTCTGTCGCTAGGATCCTGAAGTTTGCAAAGCCAGTCCAGAACCGAAGCAAAGTTAGTAAAATCCAGATTAGGTAACTGTTGCATCAATTTGTCGTATTCCTGTTGAGCTTTTTCTATATTTTTTTTGCCCTCGAGAACCCTGCGTTTATTCTCCCGTTTCTTCGTTTCTTTCTGTTTTTTAATTTCAAGAGCTGCGCGCTTCCCTTCAGGCGAGTTAAGATATCGATCATAACTTTCTTCAACTTTTCTTCTGTAATCATCAATGATATCTTGTGGATTTGATTTCTCATCGGCTGTGAGCATAATTCCATTAAACTCTTTCTCCACTTTTCCTTTTGTTTTCGCAAGAGCAACCATTCGCTCAGCAAGAATTGTTATATGATTAGCAAGATCTAGTTCATCCATATTCTCTGGTTTCATTGGTTTCATTCTTTCCATATCTTTTTCACAATAATTATAGCTTATTTTAATTAATTCCCGTTTTTTACTTGAATAAGCCACTATATGAATTCCCGCGAAGGCAGGAATCTAGTGTGGTATTTTAGCTTATTTTCTGGATTCCCGGTCAAGCCGGGAATGACAAAATAGGGTTAATGTTAAGTGAGCTCTTATGTTTATATTTTATCATAAAAAGTTCCAACTGTCCCAAGAGGTACAAAAAACAAGACCTTTGGCCTTATTTTTTCTGTGTAGCCCTAAGGGGAATCGAACCCCTGTTTACAGGATGCCACCCGGAGGGTGGTCAGCCTCTGGCTGAAAAACCGGAAAGTTTTAAAATTGTAGCCCTAAGGGGAATCGAACCCCTGTTTACAGGATGAAAACCTGCTGTCCTAACCACTAGACGATAGGGCCAGTAATTATTCTTCTATATAATAGTATTTTTTAATTTTACTTTTAATGACGTAAACATAATTCATAAATTTAAAGTTCCTGTTTACAGGATGCCACCCGGAGGGTGGTCAGCCTCTGGCTGAAAAACCTGCTGTCCTAACCACTAGACGATAGGGCCGCTTAACCAAAAGAAAGTGCCCTAAGGCACAATCTGACAGGCTAAATCAAATAGATTCTAACATGGAATTATTGCCTGGTCAATCATTATCGCAGCATAAAACGTTTTGTGCATGAAAAAAACGGCTATTTTGGGGATCTCGGATTCCGACTGCCCTTAGATGCTTCCCCAAAATATCTTCCGCTTTTCCGTCAATACGCGCACTGCCATCAAGCTTGAGCTCTACGATTTGCCCATCCTCTTCTTCAATAACTATTTTTTCGAGAGATATGCTTTTTATCCTTCCGTCAATTGCTATTTCCTTGGGAATTTTACTTATTCCCAATCCTTTAAACATCAACTTATAAATATCTGCTAAAATAAAAACAACCATCAGAAATACGACAACACCAACAAGCGCCAGTATGATTAGATTTGGAGACATCCCGGTCTGATAGCACAAATCAAGCTTTTTGGAAAAATAAAGCGTAAGCATCAAAATTCCGATAAAAAGGGCTACTTTTCCATAAGGGATAGTCAGAAGAAAAACTTTAAGCCCAGGAAAACCGAGAAGCAAAAATTTCATCACCCCTGTCTTTTTTAGGACAAAAAAGAAGATACTCATTAGGAAAGCTCCTCCCAAAAGACCAGCAACCATCGCGCATTCCAGTCCCAGTTTCTTAGCTAAAACTGCCGACGGACTGGAAATACAAATCCTCTTTTTCTTGATTTCATTCATTACTCTGCTTTTCATGTCTATTTGCGATTTCTTAAGTTGTTCTTCTTCCATTATTTTGCAGATAATTTAAATTTTTTATCGCCTTTTAATTTCTTCCGCAAGCTTCTTTTTGGCGCGGTTGATAAGCGTTCCCACGGTATTAACCGGGCGTCCCAGAATTTCCGCTATCTCCTCGTAGGATTGGTCCGAATAATATCTAAGCGTCAGGACCTGCTTGTACTTAAAAGGAAGTTTCCCAATTGCTTCATTCACTTCCTTGCTCACTTCTTTCCTTATCCAGGCTTTGTCGGCCCCTTCTTCTTCGCTTGAAGAATCCAGCTTGTCTTTAGTTGAAACGATTGTTTCCCAAGATATGAATTTTTTGAGAGATTTTCTTTTTATGTAATTAACGGATTCATTATGAGCAATCCGATAAATCCAGGAAGAAAATTTCCGGCTGGTATCGTAGCTGTTAAGATTTTTATAGGCTTTCACAAAAACATCCTGGAGCAAATCCTCAGCTTCTTCCCGATTTCCAATAAGCCGGTATATATAAACGAAAAGCTTTTTTTGATATCGTTCGACGATTTCTGAATACCGCTCCTGGTTTTTTTTCCTGATTATTTCGACAAGATCGTTGTCGGAAAGTTCCTTGGTTGTTTTTATTTCCTTGTTTTTATCCATCATCTATTACTCCGGATTTGATTTTAATATTTCATTCCTCTTTTGATTTGCCCGCGCAGTTGCCCGCATCAAATCCGGATATCGCGATTAAACCAGATAAAACTCGCTTTTCGACGCAGGACAAGCTATAGTGCTATAATAGTAGCATAATTGGAATTTTATGATAATACTGGGCATAGAAACAACTTGTGATGAAACTGCCGCTTCCATAATCAAAGCGGAAAAGGGCAAAATTGATATTTTATCCAATATCGTTTCCTCCCAAATCGAATTACACGCCAAATGGGGAGGCGTAGTTCCAAATCTTGCAGCCAGAGAACATCTGAAAAATATCATCCCCGTCCTGAAAGAAGCGTTGGAAAAGTCGAAGAAAACGCCCGGGCAAATCGATCTGATTTCTGTCGCCAATGGACCGGGGCTTATTCCCGCTCTTCTTATCGGAGTAAATGCTGCCAAAACATTAAGTTATATTTGGGAAAAACCGCTTATCGGAGTGCATCACATTGAAGGGCACATATACGCCAATTTCATAAATGAAATTCGTTCAATTCCCAATCCGCAATTGCCAGTTTCCAAGAAATTATTGATTAAATTTCCAGTGTTATGCCTGGTGGTTTCAGGGGGACATACTCAATTAGTCCTTATAAAAAAACATTTGGATTATCAAATCATCGGAGAAACTTTAGATGATGCGGCAGGAGAAGCTTTTGATAAAGTCGCCAGAATTTTGGGTCTAAGTTATCCTGGAGGACCAGCCGTAGCTGCTTATGCCAGTGCTTGGACATCGGATGTCCGAAAAGGACATGTGATGTCCATCGACCTGCCAAGGCCGATGATCAATTCTAAAGATTTTAATTTCTCTTTCTCCGGATTAAAAACTGCCGTGCTTTATGAAACTAAAAAACACCCTGAATTTCTTAAAAACAAAAATTACATATCAGGGATATGCCATGAATTCCAGCAATCGGTCTGCGATGTCCTTATTTCAAAAACCATAAAAGCGGCAGCAGAATACAGGCCAAAAACCATAATGCTGGCTGGCGGAGTAAGCGCTAATCGGGAGCTGAGGAATCAACTCGGCACAACAATTGAAAAAAAACTGGGGAAAACTCTTTATAGGATTCCGGAAATAAAATATTGCGCTGACAATGCCGCCATGATTGCCGCCGCCGGATTCTACCGCTGGAAAAAAATAGGAAATAGAAAAAAGCTTCATGATAATTGGAAGACTTTGTCTGCCGATGCTAATTTAAAATTATGAAAATAATAAATTGTTTTTTTTGGGGAGCAGTAGCTGCATCTTTTGCTCTGGTTATAGAGATTGCCATTTCAGCGATAGTTCCTGAAAAATATGATGTTCAAACAGTTATTTTTTCAATCAGTTTTTTTTCTGTCATCTTGATATTGGTTGAGGAAATAACTAAATTCGCGGTCATGTTCAAACTCATCCTGAAAAAAGATCCTAAGGTGTCAATTTTTTTGAAATCTTTTTTCTTCGGGCTGGGGTTCTCTTTTTTCGAAATTTTTCTTAATTTGTCAAAATTCGGCTTTAGCTCCATAGAATACTCCCTTCTCTCGTTTCTTTCCGGGATTTTTCTTTTTCATATGCTAACTTCCTGCTACATTGGATATTTTATCGCCATTTCCAGAAATTTTAGAAAGGTTATTTTCGCGCCAATCGTCGCCTTTATGGCTTTTCTGCACCTGGTATACAATCTTGCAATTATCCATAATATTTCCTTTTTTATCATATATTCCTTGCTATTTATATTGATAGTTATGCTTTTTGTGCGATATATAGCACTTGATCTTGCTAAATATGAGAATTGAATTATAATAGAATTATGATAAGTTGTTAAATTTTTTAAATACCATGACCAAAGTAAAAAGATCTTTTTTTGAAAAAATTACCGGTGCTAAGAGAGTAGACGACAATATCTATGAAAGAGAAGGCGCTATTAATCCCCCCTCCCGCTTCTATGAAGAAGAAAGGAGAGAGGCCTTTATTTCCCCGGAAGTTCCGCCTGCTGCTCCAATGCCGCCAAGAAATGAAAGCTTTCCGGTCCAGGATGAAAATGAAGGACAGCTGACAATCGATGTTTATCAAACTGAAAATGACATTGTCATCAAATCCACTATCGCCGGAGTAAAACCGGAAGATTTAGATGTAAGCATAAACAACGATATGATCACTATCCGCGGCGAAAGAAGACAGGATGAGCAAATCAGTTCCGAAAATTATTATTATCAAGAATGTTATTGGGGAGGATTTTCAAGATCCGTTATCTTGCCAGTTGATGTTCTTCCTGAAAAAATAGAGGCTTCTATGAAAAACGGCATTCTCACAGTCCGACTCCCGAAAGCTGACACGACAAGAACTAAAAAAATCCAGGTGCGCGGCTTCTGACAATTCTTCCAGATAATGAAAAAAGTCGAAAAAGCACGGAATAATTTCTGTGCTTTATTTTCCAATTGTTGATTTCAACTGCATTATATTATATCCTAAGCTTATGGCACTAAGATCGACAAAATATTTAATAATATCTGCTTTTTGCTTTTTTTTGGCAAACAGCGCCTGGGGCCAAACCGCGGATTTTTCCGAAAAAATAATTTCCCAGGAAAGCGCATCTCAAAAAACATCGGTTGATTTAAGATTGAAAGCGGGAGATTACGAATATAAGCTGACCGGTTCTGAAATATCCGCATGGATTCGGGAAGAAACTGATTTGCTTTTTGCGCCAGATTACCTTTCTGAAATAGAAAATAGCAATTTCTGCGCTTATAAAAAAGAAATTTCCTGCAAAATGACTTTTAGCGAAAAAAAACAAAATCATATAAAAAAATCTTCGCTGTTTATTTTCGACACAGCTTCAGTTGAAAAATTTGTAGAAAATTTGTCGCAAAAAATCGACAAGGAACCAGAAGACGCAAAGTTCAAAATAGAAAACGGGAAAGTTTCAGCTTTTTCGCTTAATCAAAAAGGAATAGCTCTTGATAAAGAAAAAAGTCTTGAAATTCTAATTGATTATCTCGAAAGCAGAGACAAAAAAACTGAAATCGCCCTTCCATACGATTTAATCGACCCGGAAGTATCCATTGATTCTATAGACAGCATGGGAATTGCCAGTCTTATTGGCGAAGGGCGTTCCAATTTCAAGGGATCGCCTAAAAACAGAGTTTTCAATATTAAAGTTGCTTCCAATCGTTTCGATGGAATTCTGATAAAGCCCAAGGAAGAATTTTCTTTCGTAAAAACTCTGGGAGAAGTCGATGGGGAGCACGGCTACCTTCCAGAACTTGTAATAAAAAAGGATAAGACCGAGCCGGAATTCGGAGGCGGAATCTGCCAGGTTTCCACTACCGCTTTCCGCGCTGCCATAAATTCGGGGCTTGAAATAACTGCCCGAAGAAATCATGCTTATCCGGTTTCCTACTATAATCCGCAGGGGATGGATGCCACAGTTTATGTCCCCAAGCCCGACTTGAGATTTATAAACAATACTCCGGGATATATTCTGATCCAAGTTAAAATCGAGGGAACAGAGCTGGTTTTTTATTTCTACGGCGCTGATGACGGAAGAAAAGTGAATATAATTGGCCCAAAAATTACCGAACGAAATTCCGACGGTTCCATGAAAACAACATTCACCCAGCAAGTTTATAGCAAAGACGGAGATATTGTGAGAGAAGACGTTTTTAAATCCAGTTATGATTCACCATCTAAATATCCCCATCCAGGATCATCCAATGATATTCTAACTGTAAAGCCCAATGGATGGTCAGATCGAGAATGGAAGGAATATAAAAACAAGCACGGGATCTAAAAAACGGGCTGTGCGGTTTTTTGGCGTCCCGCATCAGTTTGTTGTTGACCGCAAATTCAATATTTGGTAAGATTTAATTTGTTGTTTTTGCGCCGTTAGCTCAGTCGGTAGAGCAGTTGGCTCTTAACCAAACGGTCGGGGGTTCGAATCCCTCACGGCGCACAAATTAATTCTCCCTGTAGTTCAACGGATAGAACACCAGCCTTCTAAGCTGGATATGGAGGTTCGATTCCTCCCGGGGAGACAAAATGAATGATAGAAATAGGATCTCTATATGGCGGTCATCGTCTAGCGGCTAAGACATCGGTTTGTGGTACCGAGAATCTGGGTTCGATTCCCAGTGACCGCCCTGTCAGCAAAAAAATGCGCCCTTAGCTCAATGGATAGAGCGTCTGGCTTCGGACCAGAAGGTTGGGGGTTCGAGTCCCTCAGGGCGCACAATCAATTCTTTTGCTAAATCCAACTTACTCCGGCTTTTTTTCTCCAAGCCTAAAAATATCTTCTTCCTTTTCACTTTCTTTTTCAAATTCGGATTTTCTTTTTTCTTGCTGTGAAACGACATTATTAAATCTTTCTTTGTCAAAAAGAACGCCTCTTTCCTGAGAATTCAAATATTCCTTTTTCGCTTCCTCGCTCCACTCTGAATGATATATATATTTATACCACAAATTTATGCAAAAAAGCGTCATGCAGATAAGAGAAACAAAAATAATCCAGCGGTTTCCTTCATTCAGCATCCCAAAAAACAGCTCCCTATAATTAACAGAGCGTATTTTTTTAACAATATCTTTTAAATTAATTTTCATTTTTTCTTATAAACAATAATTCCAATTTTGCTGGATAAAAAATTTTTTTCTATCTTTTCTTCAACAGACTTTTCATTTGGACGAGGCTGCAAAACGGAAAACATGGAAGGGTTTTGGGAAACTGATGGTTTGGGGTTATTTTTAACTTCCGTTTCTTTTTTCAATTCAATAGAAATTATATTTACATAGCTATTGAAGTTTTCCAGCTTGCGTACAAAATCAAGCATTTCCTGATAATTCCCCTCCAAACTTATTTCCATAGAAATGTAGGAGTCGTAAGATAAATTTTCCCTTATTGTCTTTTTCTCGTTCTTTTTTTCGCTCGAACTTTTTTTAGTTTTAACATCGGAGGCCTTTTCCAAATCGTTAATTTTAATAGCCATTTTATTGCCTGTCGCTTCCGCTATGCCTTCCAGGTCTTCTATAAATTCAACCTCGTCTTCGCTGTCCAGCATTACATCTAATTCATCGCTCTTTGATTGAATTAGCTTGTCAATTTCCTCCATCTGGGGAATTTTTTCTATTCTTTCTTTGCTAATCTCATTATCAATTTTTTTTCTTTGTATGTTGTCCGCTTTCTCCCTGATCCTTCCAATAAATGGGCTGACCAGGAAAAACAATGCCAAGAAAACCGCCAGACAATAGCCCGCTGCTATAATAGCTAGTTTGTGATTTTTCCAAATTTCTTTCATTTTTTGGTTTTTTATCGCTGTTTCAAATGTAAAGACTTTCTATTTTCTGTTTTTTATCTGAACACATTCTTCCCTTATTTCCAGATCTATTTGGAAATCAACGCTTCCCTTGGAAACTAAATTCGAAAGAGGAAGGTTGACGCCGGAAAAACATTCATCTCTTTCTAATTTTTCCTTAAACGCGATGAGGCTTTCACGGCTGTCCGCTTTACCAACTAAAAATACCGCGTAATCTTTAGTGGCTAAATTTTGAATTGAAACTCCCGGAAGAATCGACTGGCTGAAATGAAAAAACATGTTCGACCAATAGAGTTGGTCTCCTTTTATTTTGGCAATATCCACAATTTGAGAATTAATTTCTTTGAACCGTTCGTCATAATGCCTGATCTTTTCATATTGTCCTTTTTCTCTGGAAGCTTCAGCGCCTTGTTCGACAATCTCCATATTTAGATCCAAAATATGACCCAAACCAAGAAGAAAAACAAAAAAAACTATGACAAAAACGGACAAAATCGCCTCCATCTTAATAATCAATTTCAAGTATTGGGCTTTTTTTATTTCTTCTTTTTTATATGGCGGAATCAGATTAAGTTTTATTTCCATAAGTATTCCCTGCTGACGCCAGCCCGATAGCTGTCGCGTAGCAAACGGATTCTTCTTTGTTTATTATCGGCAAATTGTTTCCTAAATTTAAATTGATCCACGGATCTCCAACAGCCACTTCTTTGCAAAGCCGGGTAGTAAGATACGGAATGAGTCCAAGAAGATTGGCTCCTCCTCCGCACATCACAATCCTTTTTATGGAAGCATTTTTTTGCGGCATACTTTGATAAAAATCAATTGTTTTTTCTATTTCCACAGAAAGATTTTCCAACAGCGGTTTTATAGAATTAAAAATCGAACTGCTCTCAAAAGAATGTTCTATCCCCTGCGTTTTTTTTATCTTTTCCGCTTCATTTCTGGTTATATTAAAAGATTTGGAAATAGCATCAGTTATCATTTCGGAAGAAAAAAGCACGCTAGAGGTAAAATAAGGAATACTGCCTTCGGCTACTATAAAACTGGTTTTAGCGGCTCCGAAATCAACCAAAAGGGAAATGTCATCCCGGCCGATACTTTTTGGAACCAAACTTCTCAGCGTAGCGACAGACTCGATTTCCAATCCATAAACATCCAGTCCAGCCATCGTTAAAACATCCATTGTCTCGTCCACCACCTCCTTAGAAACAGCCGCTGTGAGAACATTCTGCTTTCCATCGCAAACATCCAGAAATTGCCAGTCAAAATAAACCTGATCGCAAGAAAGCGGAATGCTGGCTTCAATTTCCCATCGAACCGCTTCCTGAGCTTCTTCGCTGCTCATCTGAGGAATATTCACAATTCTCAAAAAGGCTTTCGATTCAGGAAGAGAACAAATTACCTTTTTGGTGTTGATTTTTTTCGGACCGGCCTTTTTTACCGCCTCCATTATCACCCCAGCGACTTTTTCTTTTTCAATTATCCTTCCATCGTCAATATAGCCTCTTGGCAATTCCAAGTTGGAATAGCCCCTTATGCTGTCATGTCCGGCTGATTTCTCAATTTGAAAAGCCTTCACCGAAAGATCGCTTAGATCCAAAGCGAATGTCCGATCTCCCAACCCTATTATTTTTTTATCCAAAAAACCCACAATGTATGGAACGCGGAATATATAATATGTGACAGAATCAATAAACTATTTTCATGTTACTCTTTTATTCTTATTTTTATATGTCCCGCATTTTATGTTACATAGTTATTATAGCTCTTCCCACGAATCCATGGAATATCCCACTCCGGTCGGGAAAAAGGGAGGAGGATTATAGAGAAGATTATTGTCAAAATTCAAATAGGAGTGCTGATAGCCGACATCTATTGTCGGAATTATGCCTTTGCCCACATTAAATTTGCCATTGGTCATAATCGACCCGTAAAAAGTAACTGAATTCCGTGAATCTAAATAATACAAATCTCTTCCCACTCGGCCATATCTGGCCATAAGCGCTCCATCGATCCTCAAGTTGTCCTGGCTGGCTTTTATAATTTCCACGTTATTCTGTCCCAAAAGACCCAGCATATCGCTCCCATCATAGCTGGAATAGGTGAGATTATTTTCTCCCAAAAACATGCTTGGTCCCGGGTTTAATGACATGTCTGCCGCCAATATGCTGACTCTTTTATGGTTTGAAGACGCTCCGAGAGTTCCTCCAAGCCAAACATTATCTTCAACATAAATCACTCCATTATTAGGAATAGCATAAGGCCCTCTGGCAGCGCATTGTCCGGAACAAGACGAACAAGTTCCAGAAGTTCCATCAGTTCGCTTATAATTAATTATGGAATATTTATTGCAATAATTAGTGCAAATAACACCCAAAATCCATGTTCCTTGGCAACATCCCAGATTAAAAGGAAAAGTATAGCCGCCCAAATCAACATTTATCGTTTTACAATTTCCGCAATAAGAATTGACATCGCAGGCGCTGAAAGTTCCCCCATTCAAGGTTATTTTTCTACCTTCTCCGGTATTATTAAAATAGCATCCATTTGAATCGCAAGGAGTATTAGGAGGAGAAACTCCCTCCAAAGATTTAGTTCTGGCAAAATTGATATACGGATCTACCGAAGGAAAATCCCAGTGCGTCGCCCCCTGGCTTGTCCCGATTTGTTTTCCCACTTGAAAGACATCTTTGTTCAGAGTGTTGTTATATTCTCCGGACCAATAGGTCCACACTCCGTTTTTCCATCCCCATTGTCCCCAAGGTATGAGAGCGTCAGAATAATAATAGGTATCCGCCTCGCTGGAAACAGTGTTGTAAGCCACGCCGTTGAAATGAATTCCTTCATTGGAATGAAGCCTGCCATGAACCTCTGCCTGGTCATTTAAGGTAAACTGTTTATCTCCCACAATCATAAACTCGCTAAAAGACGGCCTTCGAAACCTAGCCTGGATAGTTCTTTTCAAGTTGGAATTTCCTTCAGTCCAGCCAACCGACCGCACGGTGAAAACAGTCGACCATTCATCTGGAGGATCAACTTCAATGCAATATTGCCCCTTAACATTTCCGGATTCGTAATCGGAAATATAGGCGCCAGTTTCGTCACAGTCATAATCAATTCCAATCGGATCGCCATTCCAATAATCCAAAACTTCCTGGGGGGTAGTCAATGTATTCATCTCCTTGGCCAGATACCATTTATAGAAATTAATTCCCGATTCAGCTATCTGAAGGGATTCTTCTCTGTCGTAGCTATGAAATCCATATCTCATCTGTGAAGAAATATATTGCAGAATAGAAACCAGGATAATGGTAATAGCCGTCATAATAACCAGCATAAAAGCCAGTACCGATCCTTTTCTATTTTTGATATTAATTCTAATTGCCATTTTTTTGTTTTATAATCCTATATTTCTAAGCTGAGCGAAAGATTCTACAGTGATATGATCCGGGGATTGATAAGGCCTTATGTCAACCCAAAGGCTGGTTTTGATAATCCTTATGTTTACTATTTCCCCGGAACTGACCGGAGTGCCAAACGGAGTATTGTCAGAAAAATAATTATTTCCAAAATAGCTGAAGACAGGATGTTCAGAATCATTGACAACGTGCGCGGCTAAAGTAGAAACTGCATCATCTCCGGAAGGATAAGTTATCGAGGATCCGCTTCCGGACGGATTAGAAATTCCCACATTTAATTCATCCTCGCTTTCATCCAAATAATAATGCACTTTTTCAGTTACACTGTCATTGTCAATATCAATATAAATAACTAAATCCATATCCGAAGCCGAACTTATAAGATAGTCTCCGTTATCCGCCTGCCTCGCTCTTCTCAAATCATCAACCAATATTCTCACCGCTCGGGAAGCTATGAAAGAATCCTGTCCGGTTTCAAAAATATAAGAATTCATCTGCCAGCTTTTTACAAATAAAACCGAAAAACCGGCCATAGCTATTGACATAATTCCGATAGCTACCATCATTTCCATAAGGCTCATGCCTTTTATTTTTTTATATTTTTTTTCCATTTTATTGGGGATCCAAACTGATATCACTTTTAGTAAGCTTATCTACAATTACTGTATCATTTTTTGTTTGATATCCGCTTGCCTGGATTTCCAAATCGTAAGTGCCTGCAGCCAGTTCAGGCAGAGACTCCGGAAAATAAACCAGTCCAAAATCATCTGAATTCAAGGTTGCGTCATAAGGGGTAGGAAGGGATAAGTTATATAATCTTATCGAAGCATTTTTTATCGGAAGAGAATTGCTGCTGTCTGTTATAGCCGCAAGAAAAGAATTTGTATTTTTATTTGCGAAAAGAGCTTTTTCCTCAATATCCGCCCCCGGATCGACACTGAATTTTGCCTTATCGTTGAGAGCCGCATCGTACGGATACATTTTGACAAATTCATAATCGGCTCCGGGATCAGAAACGGTAATTGTATAGGCTCCATAGCCTATATCGTTAATTTCATTTTTTCCTTCTGATCCGGAATCTAAATCTTCATCGAAATAAAAAATAGCAACGGGCGGATCATCAAGAGTATCTCCCTTTTTAATTCCCCCTTCCAAATTATACTCGACACCCGAAACAGCTTCTCCCAGGAAAGTTTCGGTTATAAGATCGATATCCGAAGTCAGGTCAGTCGTAATTGAATATATGTTCCTTTCTCCCTCAGTCACTGAAGCATGCACATAGGCTGGATGAAATGAAGTTGTTGGATATGGAGGGAGAGTGTCTATCCCGAAATAATTGGATTTTGAAACTGAAATTTCATAATCATTTCCGTCAGCCGGAATTCCGGGCAAAGATACCCCTCCGTTGGAATCTGTGGCATAATTTTCACTTATTCCCAATCCGCTGTTTGCCAGATGAACATTGAAACCGGAAATTCCATTTGAATCCTTGTCAAAAACTTTGATTACTAAAGTTCCTCCTCCGGCACTCGACTCGACCCCCGGAGGAGCAAAATCGGAAGCGAGAGAAACTGCCCTATCTGAATTTGCGTCATTTTCCCAAGCGACTTTAACCGTTGCTCTTTTATAGTCAGTCGGCACAGTGTCATCAACAGTTCCGCCTTCGGTTCCATCATGAGAATCATCAATATAAACAACGCTGTTAAAAACATAAAAAGTTCTGCCCGCTACTGTAATTTGCTCGGAATCAGGAATATCTCCGCCTATATATCCGCTTCCGGATATTCCTATTTGGCTATAGTCCAGACTTCTTATTATCTCCATTCTTTCGTTGGCCACGGAAATTGCACCCAGGCGATATTTGGATTCAAGTATATATCTCGCTCCTAACGAAAAAGCTTGATAAAAAGCCACAGTTATAAGGGAAAAAATAAAAAGAACAATAAGGGCTTCGATAATTGTAAAACCGGCTTTTTTGCATTTATTAGCTGCCGCGAAGCGGCATAAAAATTTTAACTTTTTCATTTTTAATTTTGGCTTTTATTTTACATTCTCCATTATGCTGTACATCGGCTGCATCATAGAAACAGCGAAAAAACCAACAGCTGAGCCGATAAAAAGCATCAGAACTGGCTCAATTATAGAAGATAAATTTTTGCTGATTTGCAAAACTTCATTTTCATAAAATTCGGCTAGCTTCATGAGGATTTCTTCAGTTTTCCCGGTTTCTTCTCCCACCTCTATCATTTGGGAAACCAAAATTGGAAAAGCCTGGGTGTTTTGGGCTATAACTCGGCTCAAATTGACTCCCTTTTGAACTTGTTCCATTCCTTCTTCAATTGTCTTTCTATAATAATAGTTGGTTATAGTTCTGGAAACTATCCTCAATGATTCGATTACCGGCACTCCGCTTTTAAGCAACGAGCTGTAAATTCTTGAGAAGCGAGCGCAGTTTATTTTGACTATTATGTTGCTGACCAGGGGGATATTTATCGACAAGTAGCTGATTATTTTCTTCCCCGTTTCGGTTCCAATAAATATTTTTCCCGCTGCTAAAACAAATACCAGAATAAAAACCGCTAAAATGCTCCTTTCTCTTAAAAAATCGCTCAAGGCAATCACAAATTGGGTTGATTTGGGAAGTTCTACATTCATATCCTTAAAAATTCCAGTGAGTTTTGGAAGAACATACGTAAGCATGACGAAGCCGATTCCAATCATCGCTACCAAAATCACCGCTGGATAAGTAAACGCTCCTTTCACTTTGCTCATAAGCTCATGCTCCTTTTCCAGCTGGTCTGCCAAAATTATTAAAACTTCCTCCAGATTTCCGCTAGTTTCTCCCACCCGTATCATATTGACGAAAAGTTCGTTGAAATATCCGGGATATTTTGAAAGGCTATCGGCGAAAGTCATGCCTGACTGAATATCATCGAAAATATTGCCCAATATTTGGGCAAATCTCTTGTTTTTGGTTTGCACAGCAAGATTTTTCACGGCTCTTGAAAGGGAAAGTCCTGAAGCAATCATCACGCTTAGGTTTCGCGTGAACATTAGCTTGTCTTTTATGCTTAAACCGAAAACGCGATTCAAAAAATTTATTTCTGTTTTCTTTTTTTCCTCGCTCTCTATTTCTTTGCTAGAGGTTAAAACATAACCTTCCTGGCGGAGCTGCTGTGAAAGTTCTGCCTCGTTTTTGACATCTACTTCTCCGCTTTTTGTTTCTCCTGAATAGCTTTTGGCAGTATAAAATAATTTCATCCCGATTTTAAATTTAGCCTTTAAAATTATTCTTTGGTTACCCTTAAAATTTCTTCAAATGACGTTATTCCCTGAACCGCTTTTATAAATCCGTCTTCCACCATAGTGTTCATGCCTTTCTCCCTTGCTTTTTTTTCTAACTCATCAGAAGTTGCTTTTTGGGATATCATTTTCTTGATATCTTCGTCAATTTCAAGAACTTCAAAAATACCCAGCCTTCCCCGATAGCCTCCGTGGCACTGATCGCACCCTTGGGGCTTGAATAATTTAATATCTTCCCATTTGCTTTTAGATTTAAGGCTTTTTTCCAAATCCTTGTTTTTCAAAACAATTTTAAGAATTGCATCCATGTCATAATTTTCATAAAAATTCTTCAGCTCTTTTTCTCCCATCTTATATTCTTTTTTGCAATCCGGGCACAGTTTTCTAACTAACCTCTGGGCAATAATTACATTGGCTGTTGAAGCCACTAAAAAGGGTTCGGCTCCCATATCCAAAAGCCTGGGCAAAGTTCCAGCCGCGCTGTTGGTATGCAAAGTGGAAAGCACCAGATGTCCGGTCATGGCCGCATTAATCGCCATTCCCATAGTTTCATTATCTCTAATTTCTCCAACCATTATGATATCCGGATCCTGGCGAAGAAGCGCCCGAAGCCCATTTGCAAAAGTCAAGCCGACTTTCGGATATATCTGAGTTTGGTTTATTCTCGGCATCCTGTATTCAACCGGATCTTCCACAGTGCTTATGTTAACTCCTGGAATATTCAGGATATCCATGATTGTATAGAGAGTCGTAGTCTTTCCGCTGCCAGTCGGACCAGTAACCAGGATCATTCCGTTGGGCCTTTTTATTTCACGATGGATTATTTCCAAATCCCTGCCGACAAGCCCCATTGCTTCTAATGTCATTCCTTTCGAAGATTCATCCAAAAGACGCATGACTATTTTTTCTCCGTCAAAAATAGGAAGAATACTGACGCGAAAAGACATTTTTTTTCCTTCTTTTTCAATCTTAAACCGGCCGTCTTGCGGAACTCGGTGCTCGTCCAATTTCAAACTTGAAAGCACTTTTATGCGGGCAATTATTCCATCCGCTACCTGCCTGGGAAGCACCATAGCCTCATGGAGAATTCCATCTATCCTATATCTGACTCTCAACTCCTTCTCATCCGGTTCTATGTGGATATCGCTGGCGCTTTGCAAAATAGCGTGTTTTATCAAAGTATCGACTATTCTTATTATCGGCAATCCTTGAGCTATCTTTTCCAAATCCTCCTTTGAATCATTGCCGGAAATTTCTTCGGAATTTTTGCTTATAATATCGCCGAATTCGGCTTTCAAGCTTTTGCTATATTGCCGCAGAACCGACTCAATACTCTCCTCGGTAGTCAGGCAAGTAATGATTTTAAGTCCGGTTTTCTTTCTTATAAAATCAATGGTCTGGATGTCCTCCGGATTGAGCATAGCCACTTTCAGGGTATGCCCGTCCTTTCCAAATGCCACGACTTTATATTTCTTGGCAATCGGCTCCGGAACTATCTGGAGAATATCATGTGAAACAATTTCTTTTTTAAGATCAAAAAAGGGGATGCCCAGAATATAGGCATAGAGTTTTCTAAGCTGCTCGTCATTAATAAGCTTTTTCTCCAAAAGAAGCTCTCCCAGCCTGACTTTTTTGGCCTGCGCCTCAAGAAAAGCTTCTTCCAGCTGATTCTGATCTATCACCCCCGCGTCCTGGATAAAACTTTTTAATTGATCATTTTCTATTCGCATACTTGTCAAATATGAAGCGTTTCTTTTATTTTTTTAACAACGTCTTCCAACCGATAATTGGATTTCACGAGATAAGTGGTCGCCCCGGCATTGAAAGCCCGTTCTATGTCTTCGGCGCTTTCTAAATTGGTCAGCAAAATAACTGGGATTTTTTTGGTTTTCTCGTCATTTTTTATCTCTTCTAAAACCTGATAGCCGTCTTTTTTAGGAAGAACTATATCCAAAAGAATTAGATCGGGTTTTTTAGCTTTGGCAAAAGAAATTCCTTCTTCCCCGTCCATGGCGCTCACGACTTCAAAATTCTCATCTATCAAAAATTCGCTCAACGCCCGTTGAAGCATCGCTTCATCTTCAATAACTAGAATTTTTTTCTTATCCATAGGATTTCTCTGCGAATTACGAATTTAGTACAAACGCCGGCAGCGGGCAGGCAATTTATAGAGAAAGCGCAGTTCGCGATAATTAAATTAATTTCAATTTTTAATTGGCAGCGAAAAGCTAAAAATGCTGCCCAAGCCTTCCACTGACTGGAACCAGATTTCCCCTCCCAGCTGCCCAATGATGTTTTTCGATATATAAAGGCCCAGTCCCGTTCCTTCTGTCTGGTATTTTACAATATTGTCGCTTCGAAAAAATTTGTCGAAAACCCTGCCTTGCTGTTCTTCAGGTATGCCCACTCCGTTATCTTTTATGCTGAAAACCAGAGAATTATTTTTTTTAATCAGCTTTATTTCTATTTTTCCCCTGTTAGTCGTATATTTAATAGCGTTATTAAATAAATTATCCACTACCATTTTCAACCGTCCGGCATCACTTGTAATTTTGGGGATATTTTTAGAACAATTGAGAAGAATTTCGACATTTCTCGCATTAGCCAAGGGAAGGATGTCTTCTTTTGCTTCGTACACTATTTTATATAAATCTACCGGACTTTTCTTAAAAATCATCCTTCCTTGTTCTATTCTGGCCACATCCAGCAGATCGTTTACCAGTTTTATCATCCGGGTAGTAAGAGAATCGATATTTTCAATATTGATAAGCTGCTTTTTGTTAAGGCCTTTCTTGAATTTTGAAAGCATCAGCTCTGTTTCCCACTTGATGGCAGAAAGCGGGGTGCGCAGCTGGTGAGAAGCTACGGAAACAAACTCGCTTTTCATTTTGTTAAGCCTTATAATTTGATCAATGAGCCTAATTACTGAATTTCCAATAATTAGTATGATAACTACTACCAATGACTCGGAAATTATAATGAACTCGGGACTGTCATAATTTTTGGATATAAAATAGGTAACTGTCATCACAAAGATAGTTATGACTCCGAGGATAATAAAAAGAAACCCCGGTGTTTGCCAAATTTTAACACCCAATTCTTTGGCTTGTTTTTTCAAATCCAAATCATTAACAAATTGCATTTTGCTTTTATTTTATTTGTGTTTGTTCTACAGCTAAATTATACCACAAAAAAAACAAAATGAAACAGAGGCAAGCCATGCCTACCTCTCGATAAAATGCAATTTACCCCGCACCCAGAATACTCCGAGCGCAAACTCGGAGATGAATGGTTCCAAGCGCGAAGCGAATTGCTCCAATGCCCGTGGCGGTCGCCCGTGGGTACGGGGTTTCCGGCATCTTTTTCCGTTTAGCCGGAATGCTTTAATTTTTCAAGATATTTTTCTTCTATTTCCAATCCTTGCGGTTTTGGAAAAAAAATTAATTCTTTATCATTAGCGGTTACGAAGCTTCCTGATTGATGAGTGCGCGAATCGCTCATTATCCTGGCCATTTGCCATTTTTTCAATTTTTTCTCAACAAAGCCGAACCCCAGAATAAACTCTCCCATTTTTCTTATGATTGCTGAAACATTCGAATCCTTAATTGTTTTTAGCCCGAAAACTTCATCTTGCCGATAATTTATTTTGTAACTTTTTACCCATTCATTGGCTTTCTGAAACTTTTGGAACAAATCCCGCCCAAAAACAGGGTAAATAAAAGAATATTCCGAAGAAGCAAAAAGGTGCAGCGCCTGTGAATTGTCTGAAGAGAAAAAAAGCTCATCGAGGCCCGATTTCAAATTTTCATCTGCCATAAAATAGTTCAGGCATATTCTGTTTTTAATTTTATTTTCATATCTTCTGATCCCAAGCACGTGCACCAAAAGAGTGACCAGGACTCTTCCGGTAAAAATTCTTCCGTTTTCCAGCACAATCAGCAAATCCAAATCGCTTTTTTTATCGGCGTTTTTCATTGCCATTCTGCCAGTTATCGCAATCATTTTGACATAAGGAACGAAGCGAAGCCACCAAACAGCCCGTTTTATTGTCTTAAATTTTTTCTCGCTGATTTTATTTTTCTCTATCCTCTGCCTTACAAGATTTTTTCTGCCTTTTAAAAAATAAAAGCCTCGAAATTCATCAAGCTTTTCCCTAAGTTCCGCGCTTTCCAACTCTTTTATTATATCGCCTAAAGCAGTTTCATCCCCGCTTCCAAATGCCCCGCGCTTTATGTCATGCGGCGTTAGGTATTTCCAGATTTCAAAAGAAGTCATGGGATAATCCAGGATGTCATAATAAGTTACCGTAGCTAATATATTTTTTAACAGTTTATTTTGCATAAAAAGACCAGGCCATTCAATCCCCAATTACTAATTTTTTGAATATTTGGATTTTGACATTTTTAATTTTTATTAGGAATTAGAAAATAAATATTAGAAATTTCTTTAAATCCTAAGGTTTTAAAGGTAGCGCCCTGTCCAGCTTCTTTTGCACTTTTTGAGCCCCGAAGGATTTCCTTCATAAACTATCTCTCCGCCCCTGTTTCCGCCTTCCGGCCCAAGATCAATCACCCAATCAGAATTTTTAATCACATCTGGATTATGTTCGACAACCAAAACCGTATTGCCTTTTTCGCAAAGCGCATTGAGAACTCCCAGGAGTTTTTTAACATCCTCAAAGTGAAGCCCGATAGTCGGCTCATCTAAAATATACAAGGTTTTTCCGGCAGAACGCCGCGAAAGCTCCGTCGCCAATTTTATCCTCTGTGCCTCTCCTCCGGATAAATTCGTTGCGCTCTGCCCCAGCTTGAGATAGCCCAGGCCTACCTCTTCCAAAGTCTTGAGTTTTTCAAAAATCAACGGGGATTTCTTGAAAAAATGGAGCGCGTAAGAAATGCTCATATCGAGAACTTGAGCGATGTTCACTCCTTGATATTCAATATCAAGCGTTTTCTGATTATATCTGGTTCCGCCGCAAGTCTCACAGCGCACATACATGTCAGGAAGCATGTGCATTTCTATTTTTTTGGTCCCGTCCCCCTGGCAATCCTCGCAACGTCCGCCGCGGATATTGAAACTGAAACGGCTTGAGTCATATCCGCTATTTTTTGATTCGGGAGTTTGAGAAAACAGCTCCCGAATATGGGAAAATACTCCGGTATACGTCGCTGCGTTGGATCTGGGAGTTCTTCCGATCGGAGACTGGTTGATGCTGATTACTTTGCCTATGTTTTCAATGCCCCTTATTTCCTTATGTTCTCCCGGAATATCTTTTGATTTATAAAAATATCTGGAAAGCGCTTTGGACAAAATGTCAGCCACTAAGGTCGATTTTCCTGATCCGGAAAGTCCGGTAATAGCCACAAAATTTCCCAGCGGTATTTTCACATTGATATTTTTGAGATTATGCTCCGTTGCTCCCCTTATTTCCAAAAACTTCCCGCTTCCTTTGCTCGGTTTCTTTTTTTTGTTATTTTTTTCCTTCTCAGTCAGGAATTTTGCCGTAAGCGTTCTGGATTTAAGAAGTTTTTTTATGTTTCCCGAAAAAATAATTTCTCCTCCAGATGTTCCCGCTCCCGGTCCCATATCAATAATCCAATCTGCCTGGCGGATTATATCTTCGTCATGTTCAACAACAATCAGAGAATTGCCGGTGTTTTTCAATTTAATCAAAGTATTTATCAGTTTCTTGGTGTCGCGGCTATGCAAGCCGATCGAAGGCTCATCGAGAACATAGATAATTCCGGAAAGTTCCGAATCCAGCTGGGTTGCCAGGCGGATTCTCTGCGCCTCTCCTCCTGAAATCGAATCTGCTCCCCGGGACAGCGATAAATAATCAAGGCCGACATTTTTGAGAGATTGCGCCCTCAAAATCATTTCTTTTATAAGCGGCGCGACTATTTCTTTTTTGGACTGGCTCAGCTTATTTTTTTCAACTTCTTTGAGAAATGCGATAAAATTATCCGCATCCATATTAGAAACATCATCAATTGATTTTTCTGAAACTAAAATAGATAAATAATCCTTTTTCAGCCTTTTCCCGAGGCATTCCGGACAAATCTTTCTTATCATATATCTTTCCAGGTCACTTCGAACTCCAAGCGTCATGGATTCATCATATTTCTTCTTAAGCGCTGGTATTACCCCCGAAAACTTTCCGGCCGGCAAGGCAGGATCGTCGCATCCGTAAAAAATCATGTCTAAGTGCTTTCGACTCATTTTTTTGACTGGCACATTTACTGAAAATCCGTGCCTTTCGCCCAAAGTTTTCAAAATTCCTCCGCTGCCATTTAATCCGCTTTTTCCATTCGATTTTCCCCAGGCTAAAATTGCTCCTTCCGCTATCGTCAGTTTTTTATTGGGAACCAGAAGATCTTCATCTATCTCTCTTATCATCCCTAACCCAGAACATTTTATACAAGCCCCTTCCGGATTGTTAAAAGAAAAATTTTTCGGCGTTACATCGGAAATTTTAAAATAGCATTGGTTGCAGCAAAAATCCCGATTATATAACTTTTCCGTATCATTATCAATTATTACCGACATAAAGCCTTTTCCCAAACGAAAAGCTGTTTCCACGGAATCTAAAATTCTTTCTTTATCAGGATTATTTCTTTTGAAAGTCAGCCGGTCGATTACAATTTCAATCGCATTTTCTCCGATATCTTTGGCTAGATTTAGAGCTTCCTGGACAGTTATTATTTTTCCGGAAAATCGCACTCTGGCATATCCCAGATGATTGACATTGCGAAGAATTTCAGCAGTATTCTTTTCTTTCTCTAAAATTCTTGAGAGGATCACTAGCTGCGTATTATCCGGCATTTTTAAAATCTCTTCCAGTATTTCCCGGTTGCTGACTCTTTTGAGAACATTTCCGCAATTTGGGCAATAGGGCGTTCCGACCTTGGAAAATAAAACGCGGAGATAGTCATATATCTCCGTCAGTGTTCCTACGGTAGAACGAGGGCTTTTTGTCACACTTTTTTGGTCTATGGAAATAGTCGGGCTTAAATTTTCAATTTTGTCCACATCCGGCTTGGCCGAAACGTCCATAAATTGGAGTGCATAGCTCGACATGCCTTCAAGATAGCGGCGGTTGCCTTCCGCATAAATCACGTCGAAGGCCAGCGAAGATTTCCCTGATCCGGAAAGTCCGGTGATGACTACTAATTTATTCTTAGGGATAGAAACGTTGATGTTTTTAAGATTGTTCGTACGAGCTCCGTAAACGTTAATGCTTTCCTTGGATTTTAAAATATTTTTAGGCATATGCGTAAAGAAGCAGCTTTTTAACAAAATGCGCTACTAAAGAAGCATTTTACATTAGTTTTAGAGATTTGTAAAGAAGGCTGTCAGCTTAAATTCTGAGCTAGTCCAGTATGCTTTTTTTTCTTAATTTTTTATGATAAGTTATTGCAAACCGATGCGCCTCATCACGCACTTGTTCAATTATAGTTTTTGGAATTTCTGGAACGGTTCCAAAAGAATAAATGTCTAATTTTTTTCGAGACAGTCCTTTGGCCACGGCTACAAGCGGAATTTCCAGATGGAAGTTGCGAAGAATTTTTCGAGCCATGTTTAAATGCCCTTTTCCGCCGTCAAGGATTATAAGATTAGGTTTCGGCCAGTTATTTTTGAGTCTTCGCGCCAACACCTCTTCCATAGCGCCAACATCATTGGCGCCGAAAACAGTTTTAATCCTGAATTTCCGGTATTGGGATTTATTTGGCTTTATTTCGCCTTCCGAATTATCAAAAACCGCCATCGATCCAACAGAATATTTCCCAGAGATATTGGATATATCATAACCCTCTACTCGGAATTTTTCTTTTTTGTTATATGTTTCATGTTCTATGTTATATGACATGAGCGCTATGTCTTGTATGTGCTGCAGCGCAAAAATTTTATTCCTCACCTCTCCTGCTTTTTCAAATTCATGCTTCCGGCTATATTCTTCCATCTCTTTTTTCATTCTGCTAATCAAACTTTTTTTCTTTCCTTCCAAAATCATCTGGATTCCCCGAATATTTTTCTGATAATCTTCTCTTGTAATTGCCCCATCATACGGCCCGGGGCACAATCCTATTTGATAATCCAAGCAGCCCTTTTCCGTTTTTTGCGGCCTGGCGTGATATGGAAAAATTTTCCTTAATATTTTTAGAGCTGTTTCAATTTGGTGTTTTGACGTGTACGGACCGTAGATTTTTTTATATTGTATTTTTTGTAGGGACAGACCTTGTGTCTGTCCTTTCCGGGCGGATGCAAGATCCGCCCCTACGTTTTTATCTAAATCCGTCTTCCTCATCACCACAAATCTTGGCCATTCTTCTTTTGTAACAGCCACGTAACAAAATGACTTATCATCTTTCCCGTCTACATTGCATTTCGGCTGGAATTTCTTGATCAGTTCCTGCTCCAAAATATAGGCTTCGAGAACCGTGTCGGTTTTTCTGATTTCCAAGTCTTTCACTTCAGAAATGAACATTTCAATGGGCCGATTTCCATATCCCATTGATCGTAGGGACAGACCTTGTGTCTGTCCTTTCCGGGCGGATACAAGATCCACCCCTACAAAATACGACCCGACCCGATCTTTCAAGCTCCCCGCCTTCCCCACATACAAAATCTTCCCGAATATATCCTTAAAAATATACACGCCAGGCGAAAATGGAAGATATTTGAGTTTTTTATTCAGATTTAACATTATTTTTTATTTTCAAAAATTTCCTCAAATACTTCCCCGTCCAGCTTTCTTTGTGATATTTGACTACTTCTTCCGGCGTGCCGGTTACCACAATTTTTCCGCCGTTTTCTCCGCCTTCCGGTCCAAGGTCGATTATCCAATCGGCAGTTTTTATCACATCCATATTATGCTCGATTACCACTACGCTATTTCCTGAATCAACCAGCCTATTTAGCACATTTAATAATTTTTTTATATCGTCGAAATGAAGTCCGGTGGTCGGCTCGTCAAGAATATACAGTGTATCGCCGGTAGCACGTCTCGCTAGTTCTGTCGCCAGTTTTATTCTCTGCGCTTCTCCGCCAGAAAGAGTTGTGGCCGATTGGCCGAGTTTGATATATCCCAGCCCAACTTCATCCAAGATTTTAAGCTTAGCATAGATTTCCGGATAATTTTCAAAAAATATTTTTCCTTCTGCCACTGTCATTTCAAGAACTTCAGCAATATTTTTGCCCTTATATTTCACTTGGAGCGTTTCGCTATTATATCTCTTTCCGTGGCAGACATCGCACGGCAGATAAACATCCGGCATAAATTGCATTTCGATCTTGAGATATCCATCGCCCTTGCAATTATCGCACCGGCCTCCATTCACGTTGAACGAAAATCTTCCCGGCCCATACCCTTTTCCTTTGGCATCACGCGTAGCAGAAAACAATTCTCTTATCGGCGTAAATAATCCTGTATAAGTAGCTGGATTGGAGCGTGGAGTGCGTCCGATCGGCGACTGGTCGATCATTATGACTTTATTAATATGATGCATTCCGATAATCTCACTGTGGCTCCCCGGCCTGTCCAAAGAACGCATGATTTTGGAAGCCAAGGATTTATAAAGAACATCTTCAACCAAAGTGGATTTCCCGGAGCCGGAAACTCCAGTAACACAAGTAAAAACTTTCAGGGGAAATTCAGCCGTAATATTTTTCAAATTATTTTCGCGCGCTCCGCGAACAGTTATCCATTTTTTGTTCTTGATTGGACGCCGGAAAGCCGGAATTTCTATTTTCAAATCACCCCGAAGATAGGCTGCTGTCAAAGATTTTTTGTTTTTTATAACTTCTTTTGGAGAACCTTCGACAATAATTTTTCCGCCTAAATTTCCAGCGCCGAGTCCAATATCAACAATGTGATCAGCGGCGCGAATTGTCTCTTCATCATGTTCGACAACAATCACGCTATTGCCAACATTTTTAAGTCTCAAAAGGGTTTCCAATAATTTAGAATTATCCCTAGCATGAAGCCCAACCGATGGTTCATCTAAAATATATAATACTCCGACTAGTTGCGATCCGATCTGCGAAGCCAAGCGGATTCTTTGCGTTTCTCCTCCGGCCAAAGTGTTGGCCGCGCGTCCTAAAGTTAGATATCCTAATCCGACATTTTCCAAAAAACCCAGCCGATTTTGAATTTCCTTCAAAATTCTTCCAGCAATTATTTCTTCACGCTTGTTTATTTTAAGTTCTTTAAAAAATTTTAAAGTTAGATCAACGCTGTCTCTTGACAGCTCATATATATTTTTATTCCCAACTGTAACTAATAGCGCTTCTTTTTTATATCTCGACCCATGGCAAACCGAACAGGGGTTTTGCGACATATATTTTTCAATATCTTGCCGCACTGCTTCTGAATCCGTTTTTTTATAACGATCTTCAAGATAGCCGATAACACCTCTCCATTCCATATTATATTTCCAAACTGAACCGCTTTTTGACCGCAAAGAAACAGCGACATCCTCATAATCATATTCGTAGGTCAATTCACCTTTATTTTTATTATTATCATCGGTTTCCGGCCTGCCATGCATCAATAAATTAAAATCATCGCTCGATAAATCGCGAAGGCGTATATTTTCAGAAATATGAAAATGATTGGCTACGGATCGCAAAATTGTTCCCTGCCAATTATTCTTTTTATAGCTCCACGGCATTAGTCCCCCTTGAGATATGGTTTTATTTATGTCCGGAGCCACCAGATCCGGATCAATTTCCCGCTTTGTGCCCAAGCCCTCGCAAGCCGGGCAAGCGCCATAGGGGCTATTAAAGGAGAAGAGTCTCGATTCGAGCGCTGGAAAAGTTATTTCGTGGATCGGACAGGATAGGTTTTGATTGAAAATTAGATCTTCTTTTTTTTGATTTTTTGCCCTACTCAGTAAATTTTGCTCTGCAAAATTATTTTTCTTACTAGAAAAATACTCAACAGGATGAATTTTCACTAAGCCTTGCGAAAGTTTCAACGCCTTTTCCACATCCTCAAAAATTCTGGAAATATTCCGATCACTGATTTCCACTTCATCAACAACTATATCTATGTCGTGCTTTTTATACCGTTCTAACTTTATTTTCTCGCTGATTTTAGAATCCAGTTCGATTTTTTTTCCATTCACATAGGCTCCGGAAAATCCGCGCCGGAACATTTCACTCATCATCGTGGAATATTCACCTTTCCGACTGCGAACAACCGGAGACAAAATTTCTATCTTACAATTATTTTGTAGGGACAGGCCTTGTGCCTGTCCTTTTTGGGCGGATACAAGATCCGCCCCTACATTTTTCCCCGTACATAAATCTAAAATCCTATCCACAATTTCATCCACTGACAATTTTTTTATTTCCTGATTGCATATGGGACAGTGCGGAATTCCGATTTTAGAATAAAGAAGCCGGAGATAATCATGGATTTCTGTCACTGTTCCCACAGTCGATCTGGGATTATGTGAAGCTGATTTTTGATCAATGGAAATGGCCGGACTCAAACCCTGAATCAGATCCACATCCGGTTTGTCCATCTGGCCCAAAAATTGGCGAGCATAAGATGACAAACTTTCTAAATATCTTCTCTGCCCTTCAGCAAAAATGGTATCGAAAGCCAGCGTGCTCTTTCCCGAACCGCTTATGCCTGTAAAAACAATAAACTTGTTACGAGGTAAGTTTAAATTTATATTTTTTAGGTTGTGCTCCCTGGCACCTCGTATAATAATTTCTTCTTCCATATTTTTTAAGTTGCCTGCCCCGTGGTCGCCGTTGAGGCGACTTTACGGGGTGTTCTCTCGCACCTCGTATAATTATTTCGTCCATATTCATTCGTACATTCGTATATTTGTATTAGATTCGTAATTCGTAGAGAAAACCAAAAACATTCCCCAAATTGGGTACTCTAGTATTCAACTTTTTCTAATACACATTAGTACAACAGAATATTTTAATCAAGTTCTATAAGCTAACATATTTCACCGGTAAAACCTTCTTATACACTCCAGCAACAAGAATAGAGTCTGACTCGTGGATAAAAATCGGCTGATGGAAAGTGTTGGTCGAGTGCGGGAAAAGACCGATGATATCATCACTGACTTTTTTATATTTTTTAATCGTTGCCATGCCATTTATCACCGCCACCACGATTTTTCCCTCCAGCTCGTCTTTTCCTTCATATTTTTCAAAAATCACGTAGTCACCGTCATTGATGCTTGATTTGTCCATAGAATCCCCAAGCGCTTTTACGGCAAAGAGATCAGCCGGTTTGGCATTTCGAAAAAGCGCCTTTGAAATTTGAAGAAATCCATCCACATTGTCTTCCGCATAAGCCAGCGCGTCTCCGCAGGAAGCCAGGCCATAAACCGGAATAGAAAAAATATTTTTGAAATTGGAAAAGCTTTGATTTTTAATCAGATAAATTTTTTTGTCATCATCGCGCTTGATTAAGTCTTTTCTTTCTAGAGCTTCTATTACTTGCATAATTGATTTCAGACAATCTTTCGATCCTCGTTCAGACAAAAATTTATGCAGTCCATAGCTGGTCGGATTTTCTCTTTTTTGATCAATGTACTCCTTGATGATTTCAAGGATGCCGTTTTGTTTCGATGTTAATTTTTGCATAATTTTATCAAGCACGAATAACCAAATCCGAAATTCGAAACAAATTATAATTTTCAAAATTATAAATTCAAAACTATTTCGCCTGCCTGCCGGCAAGAATTTTATGTCATTTGAATTTTGATATTGTTTCGAATTTCGCGCTTCGGATTTCGAATTTAAAAGTTTACAGTGGTATTCTATCACTTATATACTACCACTGTCAACCGCCTGCTGTGGATAACTCTAAAACAAAATCCCGTCTTGCGGGATTTTGGCTTTATTCTTTATTCTTAATTCTTGCTTCTTTTCTAGTTTCCACAACTAGCATCTGAATTAGAACCAGCTACAGTCCCTTCTCCGAATCCCGGAGAAGGAGAGGCGCTCGACAGCTCTTTTCCGCACTCGACCGGAGGATTATTGAACGCTCCACAAATAGTTTTCAAGATTGAAGCTGAATCGCGTCCAGCTGAAGCCGCCTGGCCGTTGACCACTAGGGTTGGAGAACCCTGCACTCCATATTTTTGAACATCTGTTTTATCCACATCAAAAGGAGGATAAGTTCCGTTGCTCCACTTGCTTTTATCGTTATAGCTTTCAGTAATTTTAAGCTGGGTGTCTGTCGCAGAAATACAACTTACAACCTGCGCGGCATTGACTCCCGCTGAAGTCATACAATCATTTTCTGTTCCTTGTCCTTTTTTGAGAAAACAAGTGAGATAGCTTGCCAATTTTGCCGGTTGATTTTTCTGGATGCAGTACTGGCGCAAATTTTCATCAAGCTCTTTCTTGTCATGCATCGCATAATCGACAAATTTCAAAGTAAACTTAATTTTGTTTCCAAGAGTTTCCAAAACCGGCAAAATTCCTTTTTCTGCCTGCGTTCCATAAGGGCAATAACTCATTACAAACAAATTGACTTCCGGAACATCAGTTTTAGGAACAGCAGCATTCTTCGCCTCCTCTTTCTTGCCGCTTTCAGCTGCTTGTTTTTCTACTTCAGACATATCCATCGCCTGCGGAAAAAACTTGCTTCCGTCTTTAGTTATATAAGTATCCACGCTCTGTCCGCCAACTTTGAAAGAAACTTTATAAAGTCCGTTCTCAAGTGATGTGTCAGTCACGTCAACTTTTGTTCCCGGTTGAACCAAATTTTTTTCCACAAATTCCGTTACTTTGGTTTTGGCTCCTTCAAGACCAATGTCAGTTTGCCTTTTTGGTCCGAATTTTACATACCAGATTCCAGCCGCCAAAACACCGACTACCAATATTAAAGCGGCAATATTGTTTTTATTCATCTTTTGCTTGAGCGCATTCGAGTCATTCGAGTGTCCATTCGAATCATTCGAGTCGCGTTAAAGAAAGTTACTTGCTTATTTTAGCTTAATAAAAAAATTAAGGCAAGAAAAAAGGGAGCTTGCCGCTATATAAGCCGGCAGCTCCCCAAAGTTGGCGCAGACCAAGCGCATTCTGGTCTCCTTTAGAAAATTTAGGAAAAATCGATTGAGATTTGACCCTGGCCATAATCAACGTATTTCTCCTGCCTAGCATATCCAGCAGGAAGTTGATTGAGTTCCGGACCCAGTTCCATAGGAGGTTCGGGTTTCAGGCAAATTTCTCTATATCTGCAATTTGTCTGGTCGCAAAAGCCAGACGCTTTTGCAAAACAATCGAAATTGCCTTCGGCCAGTTGCTGTTTTCTGTATGTTCTTGCCAGAGCCTCTTTTGTGCATCGCACGCAGAGACCATGAGAATATCCCTCTACTTCAGGGTTACCCTCTCCCCATACTCTCCTGCAATTGAAGCACTGATATTTCATCCCATCCTCCCTCTGGCTTAGCCAGAATTAAGGTTTAAACCAAACCAACAAGCCTAATTTGATTATTTTTATAATCCTCTTAAGCCTGTTGGTTTGGCTTATTTGTGCGCCAAGCTATGAAAGAACTATTAAACTATTGAAACTTCTGATTATACACCAAAACCGTCAAAAAGTCAATCGTTAATTATCTACAATTCGCCTGCCTGCCGGTAGGTAGGTATATTCGTAAAGATTCGTAATTCGTAGAGAACAACAAAAAAACACGCCTAAAGCGTGCTCAACCTGCGATCCTAAAAACAATATGTAACTTGTAATAATTAGAATACAGCATATTATTGGGTCTATTGGGTTTTATATTTATTTTTGAACCCATTGCTGATTTCAAGATATTTTCAAGATTTTAAGGAATAGCTGACGTGCCTTTATTATATACTTGGCTTATTTAAACGCAAGCCGAGTTATGCACACCCCGCCATTTCCCCTTCTCCCTCCGGGAGAAGGTGGTCCGCCTAGGCGGACCGGATGAGGGAAAAATTTATTTTATTTGCAACTTCCTCAGCTCCCCTATTTCATCCCGAATTATCGCCGCTTTTTCAAATTCCAGATTTCTGACTGCGTCTTTCATTTCTTTTTCCTTCTGTTTCACATATCCCGCAATATCTTCCAATGATTCCAGCTCCGAAAAATCCCGGATCACCTGCGGATTGATTTCATGATCTACAATAGACTGGATTTTCTTTTTGATGGTCTTGGGAGTAATATGATTCTTTCTATTATATTCCATCTGCAGCTTTCTTCTTCTTTCAGTTTCCGCAATCGCCCGCTTCATAGAACCGGTAATTTCATCGGCGTATAAAATTACTTTCCCGCTGACATTTCGAGCTGCCCGCCCGATGGTTTGAATAAGTGATGTTTCGCTTCGTAAAAATCCTTCCTTATCAGCATCAAGTATGGCAACTAGCGACACTTCCGGAAGATCCAGTCCTTCGCGAAGCAGATTCACTCCGACCAAAACATCAAACTCTCCTCGCCGCAATTTTTCTAATATTCTAATCCGATCTAGCGTGTCCACCCCGCTGTGCAGATATTCCGCCTTGATTTTCGACTCTTTTAAGAAATCAGAAAGGTCTTCAGCCATTTTTTTAGTGAGCGTGGTTATCAGCACTCTTTCTTTCTTTTTCATTACTTCCTTAATTTCTTCCGTCACGTCCTTTACTTGTCCACGAGTCGGCTTGATTTCCAGTTCCGGATCAATGAGTCCTGTAGGACGAATAATCTGTTCGACTACATTATTCCCCTTCTCCCTCCGGGAGAAGGTGGCCCGCTTAGCGAGACGGATGAGGGAGGAGTTCTGTGTTTTATCCCTCTCCTTCCCTTCGGGCATCCTCTCCCTAAGGGAGAGGAGGATTTTTTTAGATTTTTCCAATTCATACTTCCCGGGAGTCGCCGATGTAAAAACTACTTGATTTATCTTCTGCTCAAATTCACTAAATTTGAGGGGACGATTGTCATAAGCTGAAGGAAGCCTAAAGCCATTGTCTATAAGAGCTGTTTTCCGAGCATGATCTCCATTATACATTCCATTTAACTGCGGAATAGTTACATGCGACTCATCTATTACTATTAGAAAGTCCTCCGAAAAATAGTCGATAAGAGCATACGGCGGTTCGCCTTTTTTTCTGTCAGTTAAATATAAAGAGTAATTTTCAATTCCATTACAATATCCGATTTCGCGCATCATCTCCAGATCTTGCCTGGTTCTTCTAGAAAGTCTCTCGGCTTCCAAAATTTTATTGTTATCCTGCAAATATTTGAGCTGTTCTTCCAATTCATTCTCTATTTTCTTAAGCGCTTCTTCCATCACCGGTTCCGGCACCACGAAATGCTTGGCCGGATAAATCAAAGTTTTTTCCAGCTTTCCCAGCTCTTCGCCTGTCAGAAAATCATACTCTTGGATTTTAATAATCCTATCTCCTTCAATATTTATTCTAGTCACCACTTCTCTGCCTGGAGTCATAATTTCTAAAGTGTTTCCAGTGAAACGGAATTTTCCGCGGCTTAATAAATCGCTCCGGTTGTATTGCATGTCAATCAATCTTTTTATCGTCTTTTCACGATCAAATCCTAAGGCGAGGCCTTTGGATTCCAAAGGCCTCGCCTTAGGATTGACTTTTAATTCCAGCGCGATATCCCGATAATATTCCGGCGATCCCAAGCCATAGATGCAAGAAACTGAAGCGCAGATGATTACATCCCGGCGCGAAAGTAATGCCGCCGTGGAAGCATGGCGCAACCGGTCAATTTCTTCATTAATCTGGGCTTCTTTTTCAATGTAAGTATCAGTTGAAGCAATGTAGGCTTCCGGCTGATAATAGTCATAATAAGAAACAAAATACTCCACGGCGTTTTTTGGGAAAAAAGTGCGAAACTCCTGAGCCAGCTGCGCCGCGAGAGTCTTGTTGGGTGCGATTACCAAAGTCGGTTTTTGCACCTTTTCAATCACATTGGCAATGGTAAAAGTCTTTCCTGACCCTGTCACGCCCAAAAGCGTCTGAAATTTCTGTCCGGACCGAAGACCTTCCGCCAGTTTTAAAATAGCCTGCGGTTGGTCGCCTTCAGGCTTAAATTTTGAATTTATTTTAAATTTATTAACATTCATAACACGGATTTTTATAAATACTTGTCTAGCTTTTTAATCTTCATCTCCTTCACAAGCTCTGAAATCCGCACCACATTGTCTTTATGCACCACTACAATCGCATCTTCGGTGTTGACTACCACCATGCCCTTAAGATCAACAGTGGCCACCACTTTTTTATTTTCCAGATTATAAATCAAACTATCTGTTGTTCCTAGATTATATACATTTCCTTTGGTCACATTTCCTTCGCTGGATTCTTCAAGGGCTTCCTTGAGCGCATAAAGCGTTCCCGGATCGCTCCAGCCCATATTGGTTTTAAGAATAACCGCGTTTTTGAGATCTACTTTTTCAATAATCGCATTGTCAAAAGAAAGTTTGGGGCACTTATCATATCTTCCGGCCGTTACACAGTTCCAAATTTCCGGTGCCAGTTTTTTGTAACAACTTGTAATAAATTCCAAAGAAGTAATAAAATAACCGGGATTCCAGAAATAGTCACCTGATTTGAACATTTTGTCACAAAGCGCTTTTTTTGGCTTATATTTCCAGCCTTTGAATTTGAAATATTCCTGTTTATTTATTTCCCCGGCTTTTTCCCCGACATGAATCCAGCCCAGGTTGTTATTGGCAAACCGGGGACGTTCGGCCATGAAAATAAACAGACGAGAATCTTTTTCAATCAGTTTTTTTCCCATTTTAAGTCCATCTCGAAATTCACTAACACGATCCATTAAATGGTCCGCCCAGACAATCGCCACTGGGCCAGAGTATTTCATTTTGTTCAACTTATTCACTGCAAAACAGACTGCCGGGCCAACATCCCGCCGGGCCGGTTCTATAAAAATATTTTTTGGGAGAAGTTTCGGCAACTGCTTCTGGATAATTTTCTGATATAATTTCGTAGTCTGGATGTATATATTTTCAGATCCGAAGGCTGGTGCCACCCGGTCCCAAGCCAACTGGATTGTAGATTTTCCGTTAAATATCTGGTCAAATTGCTTGGGCGAATTTTCCCTTGATAATGGCCACATCCTGGTTCCGATTCCGCCTGCAAATATAACTACTTTCATAAATTTGAATTAATTATTATTTTCCCATATAATTTAACCATATGGGAATAAAAAAGACAAAAGCCGAAATAAGAGAAACGAAAAAGAAAATTAAAATGAAAGTTTCCGGCAAAAGCGTTTTAAAAATAAAAAATATCATTGATAGCAAAAGCAGCAAAAAATAACCTATTTGAGAGCATGCAATTGACTTTTTATCTTTTTTTTGCTATCATGCCTTGAGTTGGAAAAATCTTTTATTTATGCTAAAAATAATAACTATTGCTGAAATAATAACGGCAATCCTGCTAACCGCTTCCATTCTGCTTCAAAACCGCGGTGCCGGACTTTCTGGGGCTTTTGGAGGAAATTTTGGCGGATACTATACCAAGAGAGGGATGGAAAAATTCCTGTTTTTTCTTTCAACCTTCCTCTCTTCTCTTTTCATAATTCTAGCCATAGCCAGTGTCGCTGTTTCTTAGATAAAATCTTAATAATCAGTAGCGAAAATTTATTAGCGATCAAGATTCTAAAAAGTGGCCGAGGCTAAGCCAATGGCCAAAAATAAACAGGATATTGTCTATAAAGGAAAAGTTTGTTTTTTATTTCCTGGTTTTTATTTTTGTTTCTTCTGCCATAGCCTGGGCTTCTATTTTTTATTTTTCAAAAACCCAGGTTATTCCGAAATATGGAGGCGAATATATCGAAGGAATTGTGGGTCAGCCGACTTACATAAACCCGCTTCTTTCCCAATCTAATGATGTTGACGGAGATATTTCTCAAATCATCTATAATGGGATTATGAAATATGACGGCCAAGGAGAGGTAATTTCAGATTTAGCTGAAAGCTATGAAATTTCTGAAGATAAAACCCGCTATACTTTTCACCTGAAACAAAATGTCCTGTGGCACGACGGAGTTCCTTTCAGCGGCCAGGATGTTATCTTCACCATAAACACTCTGTCTGATCCCTCGTTTAAAAGCCCCTTGAGATCCAACTGGCAGGGAATCCAAACGACTCTTGTCGACGATTACACGCTAGAGTTCAAAATTGAATCCCCTTACGCCGGATTCCTTAATAATCTGACTTTCGGAATATTGCCCAAGCATATTTGGGAATCGGTCCAACCGGAGAATTTCCATTTGGCTAAAATGAATTTAGAGCCTATCGGAACAGGGCCATATAAATTTCTTGCGCCTGTCCAAAAAGATTCTAAGGGAAACGTTTTGTCATACAAGTTGATTGCCAATCCTAATTATTTCGAAGGAAAGCCGTACATTTCAAAAATTACTTTCAATTTTTATTCCGATGAAGATTCAGTTCTCCAAGCCTATAACCGCAAGGAGGTAATGGGGATATCCAATCTTTCTTCGCAAAAAATTTCGGAAATAAAAAATACCCAGAGCACAGATGTCCGCAAATTCAACATCCCTAGATATTTTTCCGTTTTTTTCAATCAAACTAAAAGCGTTCCTCTGGCCAATGATGAAGTGCGTGAAGCTTTGTCCTATGCGACAAACCGGGATGAAATAATCGAAAAAGTCCTTTTCGGAAATGGCAGTCCGGCTTATTCCCCTTTTCTTCCTGGAATGCTCGGCTATTTGGAAAACTCCGATAAAAAAGAATTCAACCTGGATAAAGCCAATGAGATTTTAGAAAAAAAAGATTGGAAAAGGGGCGATGACGGGATACGAACAAAAAATAACATCCCGCTAAAAGTAAGCCTGGTCACTACCGATTGGGACGAGCTTAACAAAACGGCTCAAATTCTGAAAGCGCAGTGGGAAAAAGCGGGAGCGCAAATTGATATCAATACCTATTCGATATCAGACATCCAGCAAAATTATATCCGCCCGCGGGAATATGAGGCTCTTCTTTTCGGACAAGTTTCCGGAGGCGATCCTGATCCATATTCTTTCTGGCACTCAACTCAGAAAAAAGATCCCGGGCTCAATCTTTCCCTTTTCGGAACCAGCGACACCGACAAACTCATCGAGAATGGCAGGGTTGAATTTGAAAAAAATAAAAGAGCTTCGCTTTATGAAGAATTTCAGAAAAAGCTCAATGAGGAAGTCCCGGCTGTTTTTCTTTATACGCCAAGCTACATCTATCCGCTTAACAAAAGTTTGAAAGGCATTAATATCGAAACCCTAATTGCTCCCTCGGAACGATTTTTTGACATTAGCCGCTGGTATATCAAAACTAAAAGGATTTGGAAATAATAACTTTAATAAAAAAATGAACAACCAACAAAACATTGACAAGGAAAATCTGCGTCAAGTCATTATTGATTCCCCGCTTCAATTTAAAAAAGGATTAGAAATTGCAAAAAACATAAAAGCCGATGGGAATTTTAGATTTTTAGAAATTTCCGGCATGGGAGGCTCGTCCTTGCCAGCCAATATCTTGAGGATATATATCAGTTCCATAACTAAAAATATTCCTAAAGACCAAAAAAAAATAAGTATCTTTCAAAATAGATTTTATTCTCTGCCGCATGAGGCTTATCAGAATTGCCTTAATTTTTTTGCATCATATTCAGGAAATACCGAAGAAACCATCGAGTCGCTTATGACAGCCGTGGAACACAAGCTGCCCAGCATAGGCTTTGCCACCGGAGGAAAACTTCTTTCTATCTGCAGAGAAAACAACATTCCCTGCGTTCTTCTGCCTTCAGGAATTCAACCGCGATTCGCTACCGGATATTTTTTCGCTTCTATGTATCAGGTATTGGTAAATTCGGGGCTTTTGGAGGACCATGCACACCAGATATTGAAGCTAGCCGACAAGCTGAAAGATAACGCGCTCCATCTTGAAGAAAAAGGGAAAATGCTAGCCAAAAAATTAGTAGGCAAAACTCCAATCATATATTCATCAACAAATTTCAAATCACTGGCTATGATTTGGAAAATAAAAATAAACGAGAATGCCAAAACTCCCGCTTTTTGGAATTTTTTCCCAGAACTAAACCATAATGAAATGGTCGGATATACTCTTCCTCAAGAAAAATTTCATATTCTAACCCTCTTGGATAAGAATGATCATCCTCAAAATATCAAAAGAATGAGAGTAACCGCCAAGCTTCTCGAAGAAAAAGGGATTAAAACAGACATAATCGAAATGGCCGATGATGATGTTTTTAACACAATTTTTGATACTCTGCTTTTGGGAGACTGGGTCGCTTACTATCTGGCGCTGGAATATGGCCAGGATCCAACGCCGGTAGATATGGTAGAGGACCTAAAAAAATTACTGGTGTAATCTTTCAAACTTCAAAAATAAAAATGACAGTGTAAAATTTAAAAAGAATTGAGACATTTTTCATTTTGATTTGTCATTTTTCATTTTCCTGCCTACCGGTAGGCATGGGATATTTATATTTTAATATAATATTATTTTTAATTAACTTTTTTAATTTTTAACCAACCTGCTTATAATCAATAAGCATCTTGCTTGATAAATTTATGTTTAGAAAAACTTCAGCGGTTTCCGGACTGGCACAGACCTTTCCGGGCGTAGCCGTAACACCGAAAACCGCCGAAAAAAAGGCGCCTTCTTTCCGTCCGGCCGGAAAAAGCAACCTTAAAATTATCCCTCTCGGAGGATTAGAAGAAGTCGGACGCAATATGACCATATTTGAATACGGCCATGATATTATTATTGTCGATATGGGCCTCCAATTCCCTGACGAAGACATGCCGGGAATTGACTACATCATTCCCGATGTGTCCTATCTCAAAGGAAAAGAAAAAAATATTTTGGGAGTCATCATTACTCATGGACATTACGACCACATCGGAGCTATTCCGCACATTATGGAAAAAATCGGCAACCCGCCGATTTATATGACGGAACTTACCCGCGGGATTGTAATGAAAAGGCAAGAAGAATTCAAAGATAAATCCCCGCTCAACATCCATACTGTAAAAAAAATAGACCGCATGCGATTGGGATCTTTTAATATTGAATTTTTTCATGTCAATCATACTATTCCTGACGCGGTTGGATTGTCGATATCAACCCCGGTTGGAACCATAATTCATACCGGTGATTTTAAATTCGATCATTCTCCGATATCCGACGCTCCAGCCGATATTGCCAAAATTGCGCGGCTGGGAAGCGAAAATATTCTGGCTCTCATGAGCGATTCGACTGACTCGCGCACTCCCGGATATTCCCTCTCCGAATCGAGAATTTCCAAAACTTTGGAAGAAATATTCGAACACACCGAAGGACGGCTGATTATCGCCACTTTTTCCGCCCTTATTTCCCGTATCCAGTCAGTAGTAAATGCCGCGGAAAAATATGGAAGAAAACTGGCAGTCGACGGATATTCCATGAAAACCAACGTTGAAATCGCGAGAACCTTGGGATATATCCAGGCCAGAAAAGGAACTTTCATCCCTATTGGAAAAGTCAATGAATATCAGGACAACAAGGTGGCAATAATCTGCACCGGAGCGCAAGGAGAATCCAACGCTGTTCTTATGCGGATCGTAAACGGAGAACACCGATTCGTGAAAGTCCATAAAGACGACACCTTTGTGCTTTCCTCTTCGGTCATTCCGGGAAATGAACGAACTGTCCAGGCCATTATGGACACGATTTATAGAAAGGACGCTAAAGTGATAAATTACAAAATGATGGATGTCCATGCCGGAGGGCACGCCCGACAGGAAGATCTCAAAATGATGATCAATCTCGTCCGTCCAAAATACCTGATCCCCATTCACGGAAACTATTTTATGCTAAAGCTCCATGGTGAACTGGGTACATCAGTGGGCATGGATCCGAAAAATATCTTGATTGGAGAAAATGGAAAAGTGATTGAATTCGATTATCGCGGAAACGGAAAGGTGACAAACGAAAAAGTCCCAACCAATCATGTCATGGTGGACGGATTGGGCGTTGGCGACATCGGGCAAGTTGTTCTTCGCGACCGCCAGGTTCTGGCCAAAGACGGCATGTTTGTAATCACAACTATTGTTGACGGGAAAACAAACAAAATCATCGGAAAGCCGCAAGTAACCTCGAGAGGTTTCATATTCGTCAAGGAAAATTTCGACCTGGTTAATGCCACGAAAAAGAAAGTGGAAGAAGTCATTACCCAGAAAACCACGCCTAACGAACCGGCCAATTGGGATTATGTAAAAAACAACATTAGGGAAGTCGTCGGACAATTCCTCTATGCCAAAACCCAACGAAGACCGATGGTGCTGCCTGTTATCATAGAAGTTTAAAATCTGATTGTATTGTAGAGACGCCCCAATGGGGCGTCTTTTTTGTTCTATGTTTTATGTTATTCTCCGAAAAGTTATCTTATAAACCGGCTCGTAGGAATTGTCATATTGGTCTTTGACGGCCACCGTTTTTCCGTCCATAAGCGTGCTCATGGCGACATCCGTTATCATCTCGTTCAGTTCCTTGGCTCTGGCCTTCAGTTTTTCAAATTCATCCCATCTTCCGCCCATTCTTGACTGGGTTATGCTTTCGATTTGCTTCTTTTTTTCTTTTAACTCTTTAAGTTTTTCTTCAGTTTCTGGAAACTCGTTGGCATTGCCCAGCGCGTCTTTATATTCCTTTCTTATTTCCTTTTGCTGCTTTTTATTTTCTTCGAGTTCGCTATAAATCTCCTGGATGTCTCGCATACCCGGTAGTAGAATTTTGACTTTTGAATATAAAAATCAAAATCCCATGTTATTATTTAATTAATTATTTTTAACCACGTTTAACCTCAAAACACTGACTCCCGGATCAGTCAAAATTCTACTACCGGGCATAATCTAAATTTTAAAAAATTAAAATATAGCCGGATCGGCTACAGAAATATTTTAGCATGAATTTAAAATGTAGGGAACGCATATATGCGTTCCCTGATACTTGATACTTGATACTTTATGCCCATTACTTTATACTAAAACCATGACCCGGTAGTGAAATTTTGACTGGCTTTTCTACAGAAAAGCCAACAACCGGGCTAATGTTTTTTTGCAAAAAATAATTATTTTGTGCATAAATAAAAATTTTGGCTTTTATAAGCAATAGATGTCAAAATTCTACTACCGGGATGAGCAAACAGCGCATCTTTTCCGGCGTTGCGCCGTCCGGAAACATACATATAGGCAACTATCTTGGAGCCATTAAAAACTGGGTTAAGCTTCAAGACGAATGCGACTCTATTTTTTGCGTGGTTGATATGCATGCTATTACCCTGCCAAGAGATCCGGAGGAGCTTAGAAAAAAAACTATCGAAGTAGCTAAAATTTATCTGGCTAGCGGAATCGACTTAGAAAAATCGACTTTATTTATACAATCTCATATACCCGAACACGCGGAATTATCCTGGATATTAAACACAATCGCCCGAACCGGCGAAATGTCCCGCATGACCCAATTCAAGGATAAAGCTGAACTTCACAGTGGAAATAGCAGCACCATGGAAAGTGTGCCGCTTGGAATATTTAATTATCCGGTATTAATGGCCGCTGATATTTTACTCTACGACACGCAAGTGGTTCCTGTCGGAAAAGACCAGCTGCAGCATATTGAAATTACCAGAACCCTGGCTAATAGATTTAACAAAAGATTCGGCAATACCTTTATTGTTCCTGAACCTTATATCACAAAAGAAGGAGCTAATATCATGGGCCTCGACGATCCAACTAAGAAAATGTCAAAATCCGCTAAATCTGACTACAATTACATTGCTCTTAATGACTCCGAAGAAGATGTCCGGAGAAAAATCAAAAAAGCTGTCACTGACAGCGGATCGGAAATAGTTTATAGAGATGATAAACCGGCGCTGATGAATCTGATTAATATTTATTCCCTACTCTCAGATAAACCCGCCAAAGAGATTGAAAAACAATATAAAGGTAAAGGCTACGCTGAATTCAAAACAGATTTAGCTGAAGTTATTATAAAATTTATGAATCCTTTTCAGGAAAAAATGAATGATCTTTCGGATGAAAAAGTTCTTGAAATCCTTCGCGAAGGCGCCGAAAAAGTCCGCCCGATCGCCAAAAATAAGCTTGATGAAGTCAAAAAAAAAATCGGCTTTGTATTGTAAAAAATACGTGTTAAAATATAACCAACTGAACTCATATCCAATTTCTTTTTTTGTCATTCCCGCGAAAGCGGGAATCCAGTGGATAAGCTGTAAAATTTAAGGCTAGATTCCCGCTTTCGCGGGAATGACCCGGTCAATAGTTTTGTCTTAGTATGAGCTTATTTAAAATAAAAATTAGGATTAATTAAGTATCAGCTAACTAAAATAAAATCTATGCAAATAAGAGAAATAATGACACGTGATGTCATTTATGCATCACCTGACACAAACATTTCTGACGTGGCTGACATTATTTTTCGCAATAAGTTTCATGCCATACCTATCGTGGAAAATAATAAGGCAGTCGGGATAATTACCGAAGATGATTTTTTCTTGAAAGGGCACAATGACATGTATTTGCCTTCCTTCATCCGGTCTATCCAGCAAAATAAAGTTGCCGAAAGAATCCCCCGGGATATAAAAGACAATATAAAAAAGCTCCTGGATGCCAAAGCCAGTGATCTTATGACAAAAGATCCGGTTTGCGTTCCCGAAGATCTTCCTGTTTCGGAGCTTATGGAACTTATCCGAAAGACAAAATTCACTACCTTTCCAGTAGCCGATCGAGACAACAATATTTTGGGAATTGTCACTTTAGTTGATGTTATCGGAACCGTAAGCGACGGATCAAAGGAAATACGAAAAATAATTTCCCAAAATGGCGAAATAAGAGAAATCGACAAACTGGTCCAGGCAGTCCATCCCTACTGGCGCGATACCTTTGTTCTTATGAACAAAAAGAAGGTACAGAGCTGGAAAGGCATGGCTTATATAGGCATTGTAACTGCAGCAGTTGCAATTATGGCTTCCGTGTTTATATTGAAAAACAAAAGCGCTTGCGAGCTGGATAATCAAAAAGATGCGCCGATAAGTTGTCTGCGGTTCACTTACACGGATTGGAGTCCATGCAATGACTTAGGGACGCAAACCAGAGAAGTCGTTGAAAAATTGCCCCAGGGATGCACTGGAGGATATCCGGAAATTTCTAGAAAATGCCAATAACCGGCAAATATATCTTAAAAATACCAAAAAACTCCCATATGGGGAGTTTTATTTTTTCTCGCTAAACAAAATAATTTGCTAAAAACCTTCTTTCTTGCATCCGGTGTTAGTGCACCAGATGTGTTTTGTATCTTTTATAAGACCGTAGCAGAACTGTCCGGTTTCGGAACTTCCTCCGCAAGAACCATTATTATATGCCCCGCAAGGAGCTGGAAAGGAATTGTTATTGTAGCTTGGATTACACCAAATAAAATCAGGATTATTATAGCTCCATCCATCTCTTGATATATCAGGCCAATCAGAATATGCCCCGACGGAACACATACTGGTTGAAGCACCAGCAGGACTCGTCAGCTGGGGAGTCCCTCCATCCGTGAGACACATGTAAGCCGCTGAAGCCGTGCTTTTTAAGGAAGTAAGGGCTGCATTGTTGGCTGCTTTTTCCCGAGAAGAGCCGATGCTAACCAAAATAACTGAAGCCAAAATCCCAATAATACATATTACTACCAATATTTCTATCACTGTAAAACCCCTCTTCTCAAAAAAAACATTTTTTTTGTTTTTTCCCATAAATAATCTTTTAACTTATTCTGACTTCATTTTATCTTACTTTATAAAAAAAGCCAAACTGTCTAACTTCTGATTATTTTCAAAACCTCATCTCTTTTTTCTTCCATAAGCTCTTTTGTCTTTGCTTCAAGATTCATTCGCAGTTTTGGTTCAGTATTGCTTGGCCGGACATTGAACCACCAGTCCGGAAAGTCAATTCGAATTCCATCCAGCTCGTCTAGTTTTCCGTCGCTGTATTTTTCCTTGAGCTTATTCATAACCGCTGTCTTGTCAGCAACATCGGAATTAATTTCCCCGCTATGAAAATATCTTTTAAGTTCCCCAGCTAGTTCCGACATTTTTTTTCCAGTTTCGCCCATAAGATTGAGAACGGTAAGCACTGCAAGTGTTGTCATTTCTGTTTTTTTGTTTTCTTCGAAAAAATAATGTCCGGAAAGCTCTCCGGCAAAAATAGCCCCCTCATCGCGCATTTGCTTCTTTATAAGCGAATGTCCCACCCGGCAGTTATGCACTTTTCCACCCGCTTCCAGGATAACTTCTCTAACAGCATTGGAAGAACGAAGATCCATCAGAACTAGTCCGCCTGGATTTTCTGCAAGAATCTCCTTGGCCAAAATAGCAATCAAATAATCCATCGGCACTATCTCCCCTTTTTCATCAACAAAACCGACTCTGTCCGCATCGCCGTCATAAGCCACTCCCAGATCGGCTTTTTCCGAAATTACTTTTTCCTGCAATTTTTTCAAAGTTTCCAGCTTTATCGGATTGGCCTCATGATTCGGAAAAGATCCGTCCAGCGTATCATACATATAGACAGCTTCTATAAATTCTGGAAATTTTTCATAAATTTTCTTATCCAAAATGCCTGCAGCATTAGCAAAGTCGATAACAATTCTCTTTTTTCCTTTTTTTTCAAAAAAACCGGAAACATATTCAACATATTCATCCCGAAGCTTTTCATTTTCTGAAACACTGCCTTTTTTTTCAACGCTTGGAAAACTGCCTTCAACCGCTAAATCCCTAATTTCTTCCATCCCATCTCCTTCTCCGATCGGAATGGCGTTTTTCCTGCAAAGTTTGAAGCCATTATACTGAGCCGGGTTGTGCGAGGCTGTAATCATAACTGCTGCATCCACATCCATTTTCCAGGAAGCGAAATAGAGCATAGGAGTTGTGGAAAGGCCTATTTTTACCACATCAGCTCCCTGACCAGCCAATCCTCTTGTTAAACTTTTTTCCAGCTCCAATGAAGAACCTCGCATATCAAATCCAACGGCTACTTTTTTGGCTCCTGTATAAGCAATAAGCGCTCGTCCGATATTATAGGCGGCGTTTTTATTTATTTCTTCCGGATAAATTCCTCGAATATCATAAGCCTTAAAAACGACTGGATTTATTGTTTTTTCCATAAAATAAGTTAATGATTATTGCCTTTATAATAACAAATAAACCGCTATTTTTCCACTTTTTTACAAAAATCTTATTTATACACTATATATAGTATGAAAATAAGAAATTCAATTGTTTGCTGTTAGATCTGCGGACTATTGCTTTAGCTTTGATAATATTATATGTTAGTAACACTGGAATAAAAAAAATAATCGTATGAAGATAGGAATTGTCGGCCTTCCTAACGTCGGAAAGTCTACCCTTTTCAAGGCTCTTACCAAAAATCCGGTGGATATTCAAAATTATCCTTTTTGCACCATAGAACCGAATGTCGGAATTGTTAAGGTACCTGACGAAAGACTCCAGAAACTGGCTGAGATGTCGAAATCTAAAAAAATTATTCCGACCGTCATCGAATTTGTCGACATCGCCGGACTTGTTAAAGGCGCTTCGACCGGAGAGGGCTTGGGCAACAAATTTCTGGCCAATATCCGCGAAGTGGATGCCATTGCGCAAGTGGTCAGGGCCTTTGACAATGATAAAATCATCCATGTTCACAACAAAATAGATCCCGCGTCTGATATTGAGATTATTAACACTGAACTGATTCTGGCTGATCTTGAAACCGTAAGGAAAGTTAGAACGAGATTAGAAAAAGATGTGCGTGGGATGAAAAAAGATGCCAAGAAACAATTATCAATTTTAGAAAAAATTCAAAAAACACTCGAGGAAGGAAAATTGGCCGTAGAGACGCAATTTATTGCGTCTTCCGATGAAATTACACGGCAAATCGTCCGCGAATTATCTCTTTTGACTGCAAAACCATTTTTATATGTATATAACGTCAGTGATATTGATAATAAGCTGACTGATGCGCTTGAAGATAGAAGCCATGTCAAGCTCGATATTAAAATCGAAGAAGAACTGATTGAAATGTCGAAAAAAGAAGCCCAGGAGCTGGGAATTAGATCAAATTTAGATGAGTTGGTTTTGAAAGCTTATGAAATCCTTGGCTTAATCACCTTTCTAACCACCGGTGAAGACGAAAGCCGCGCCTGGACGATTAAAAAAGATTCTACCGCTCCCCAGGCTGGAGCTGCTATTCATACCGACTTTCAAGAAAAATTCATCCGGGCGGAAGTGATAAATTGGGAAGAATTATTAAATTGCGGCTCCTGGAGCAAAGCCCGAGAAATGGGAAAATTAAGATTGGAAGGAAAGGAATATGTTGTTCAAGACGGCGATGTAGTAGAATTTAAAATCTAAAAACCATTTGATTTATAAAAAAGGCCAGGGAAATCCCTGGCTTTATCACTGGTAAAAAAGTTCAATGCAACGATCCGTGTCTGCTATTATATCGAATATTTCGATTTTGTCCGGATCGACAAATTTCCATTTGACATGCTCTTTGGAAAGCTGGATTTTAATCCTTCGTCCGTCCAGATCATGGCGGTATACATAATAAACGAAACTCAGTCTGGGAAATATCAGATAAACCTTACCCAGTGAATCAAGGTTATCCGTTCTGATTCCAGTTTCCTCTTCAAGTTCCCGACGTATTGCATCATCGGGTTTTTCATCTGCCTCTATCTTGCCTGAAGGAATTCCCCATTTGTTGGGATAAAGATCATCTTCCGGTCTTTTAAGAAGAAGGATTTTCTTCTTGCAAACGACCAGGCACCCAACAGCTTCCAAATCCGGTTCAAATTCCGGCGGTTTTTCAAGGTATAGCATACTTAGCTCCTTATCCTTTCTGAGGAGGGGGTGGAAAAAAACCAGCCCATTTCTTATATTCCCGAGACCGGCGCCCTGCTGGACGAAATGAAATAACTTTAGTAATTGCTTCAAAGCAATATTTTTCCCGAATCGCAGGATCTTTGATATCTACTTCATCCCACGATCCCCCTTCTTCCAGTTTCCGAGTGGGAATCTCCTTGCCGATAACAACCTTGAAAAAATATTCTTCCATAGTCGAAATCGCAGGATTTGGATTGAACTCGACTTGATATTCGTCCTTAAACCCACTTTTTGTTTGAAGGGTTACCCAATACATTCCCCCTTTATGGGGTTTTTTCTTATCAGCCGGTTTCCACTGGATGATTATTTTATCGCCGTTAGCGCAAATAACTTCCTCTGAATCAGAAGTGCCGGATACGACCGTTTTGACCTTGTCCAGAACCATTTGTGCTAACAAGTTACTACCTTCCAATGGCTGGATATTTTGGGGAACATTAGGATTTCCCGGACCAAGGCGAGTAAACATTCCGTCATGCCAAAGAATAAATTTGACAGGACGCTTCACTGAACTGTAATGACCAGTGGATACATAGTCATCAATAGTTTTAATCCCCCAGCATGTCTTGATTTGCGGTACTTCGCCCCAGTAATTCTCCGGATGGACTACGAATTTACGCCCAAACTGAAAAATTCCATATTCCTCTAACTCGGAAGGAATAACCAGATCGCCTGACACGGCTTGATCTCCGATGGCAAAAAACCAGGGTTGAAACGGTCCGCAACGTACTCGGCGCTTGCATCCCGGTTCTCTTTCCAGATCTCTTTTTCCATTTTTGTATTTCCCCCAGGCAACAATAGCTAATTCCTCCGTTTCAAATTCATAGAACGAATTGGCACCGATACGGCCGGCCGGAAAATCATACTCGTCCTGCGCATAGACAATAATTTCCCATTTTCCTTCTGGAGGATTTTCGATTTTCAACGCTCCCTGAAATCCATCAAAAAGCTTTTTTCCTTCTTTCTCCAGGGGATGAATTATGTATCTCGAAAGACGCTCGAAACCATCGCCAACCCATCGAGTTGTGGCCGGTTCAATACTGTTAACTTTAGCGCCAAGAACTTGTTTTATTTCTTCAACATCTTCACTCGTAGGACAAATAAAATGCACTATTTGTCCGTCTCTTGTCAGGCTTTCTCCCAAACATCCTCCACTTTTCTGTCTCATGGCTTATTGCTCCAATATTTATGGGTTATGGGTTAACCGAAAAAATTCTATTGTCAAAAAGCTAGACCCATACTATCACCTCAGAAACAAATAAATCAAGTCGAGCATCGCTTGACTTTCTTTCCAAACTTATTGTATACTATCCTTAACCTAGAAAGTCCCATGATTTCTCGCTTTGATATCATATCGAAGATAAGAAATCAGATTCCGCTAAAAGGGCTTTCTTTGGCGGATTTATTAATTTATAAGAAAATTTATGAAATACGAAATTTTTTATCTGATCGGCGGCACGCGAGAAGCTGACGCGGAAAAAATAAGGAAAGAAGTTTCTGAAATAATCGCCGGAGCAGGAGGAGTTTTTGAAGAAAAGGAAACTTTAGAAAAAAGAAAGCTTTCCTACAAGATCAAGCACGAGACTCACGGCATCTATATCGCCCAAAGGTTTGAGCTGGAAGATAATCAAAAGATTGGCGACATAGTGGGAAAGATGAATCTTAATCATGAAGTTTTACGATTCATCTTAAGCCGGGCTTCGGAACTTCCGCCCCTCAAGTCGAAAGAAGAAAGGATAGCCGATCAGGAAAAAAGATCAGCTCCGGCTGAAAGAAAAAAGGAAGAAAAAAAACCGATTGTCCCTGAGGTGAAAAAACCGATAGAGCAAAAATCTGCAGATGTAAATAAGGAAGACATTGACAAAAAATTGGAAGAAATACTTAACATATAACATATAACATGCAACATAAGCAGAAATATTTTGCTCCATGTTCCATGTTTCATGTTTCATGAATTTATGAATGTCAACAAAGTCCTCCTGGTGGGCCGCCTCACTCGGGATCCCGAAATAAGAAACACAGCCACCGGACAAACAGTTGCCTCGATTTCTCTGGCTACCGGATATACCTGGAAAGACAAAAATGGCCAGAAACAGGAAAAGACAGAATTCCACAATATCGTCCTCTGGGGACGCTTAGCTGAAATAGCGGGACAATACCTCATTAAAGGCCAAGAGGCTTATTTTGAAGGCAGGCTTCAGACCCGAAAATATACTGACAAAAGCGGCGCAGATCGATATCGAACAGAAATAATCGCTGAAAATATGCAGCTTGGTTCCAAACCAAGAAGTGCTTACGAATCGGGGGCGTCATCCGGGTATAGCCAGTCCGCTCCACAATCCCGCCCTGCCGCTCCAAAAACAGAAATGCCGGCTGAAGAAATACCTACCATAAATTTAGACGAGGAAGAAGAAGTAAAAATTGAAGACGTGCCGTTTTAACCATATAACACATAACATAGAACATATAACAAAAGCTTTGAAAAAAATTGTTCCATGTTTCATGTTTCATGACAATGAATGAAATTCAACAAGAAAAAAAAGAGTGCTATTTCTGCCAGAACAAAATCAGCAAGATTGATTTTAAGGACGCTTATCTTTTGCGGCGCTTTATGAATTCCCAGGGGAAGATTTATCCTCCAAAGCGCCATGGCACCTGCGCTAAACATCAGCGAATTTTGGCCAATGCAATCAAAAAAGCTCGCGTTATGGCCCTTGTGCCTTTCGTAGCCAGATAAGATCATACAACACATAACATAAAACATATAACAAATATGTTTTTGTTATTATTAAATTGTTATATATTCCATGTTTTATGAATTTAAACGAAATTAAAGCCGGAAAAAACATAATTCTTGATAGCCTGCCTTTTACTGTTTTATACCATGAACATTCAAAAACTGGCCGAGCTGGATCGGTTTTGAGGACGCGCCTCAAAAACCTTGTGACTGGCGCTATCCTGGAAAAAACTTTTCAGGGATCAGACCAAGTCGCAGAAGCCGATATCCAAAAATCTAAAGCGCAATATATATACAAAGAAGAAAAAAATTATTATTTCATGGACACTGGGAGCTACGAACAGTTTTCTCTTTCTGAAGAAGCATTGGGAAATGCCGTAAAATATATAAAAGAAGAAATAGAGGTTACCCTTCTTAATTTCAACGGCGAACCGATTAATATCGAGCTCCCAATCAAAATAAAACTGAAAGTAACCCAGTCGCCTCCCGGAATAAAAGGCAATACTGTCTCAACTGGAGGAAAGGTGGTAACACTCGAAACCGGACTTCAAGTATCCACCCCTCTTTTTATCAAAGTCGGAGATGAAATCATAATAAACACCGAAAAAGGAGAATACGTTTCAAGAGCTTAGCCGGACAGTGCAAAAAAACAAAAACCTTTTTCTCCAAAAGGTTTTTTTAATTCAAATTTGTGTTTAGATAAAAATAAATGCTAAACTTAAGCTATGACAGCCCTAACCATCAACAAACGAGCCCATTTTGACTATGAGATCAAAGAGACTTTTGAAGCCGGTTTGGCGCTCAAGGGCTACGAGGTAAAATCTATAAAAACCGGGCATATCAGCCTCAAGGAAAGCTTTGTCACCATTAAGGGGAACGAATTGTATCTGACTAATGCCCATATTCCGCTTTATAAGCAAGCTGGGATAGTGTCCAATTATGATCCAGCCGCGCCAAGAAAACTGCTTGTTAAAAAATCAGAGATAAGGCAGCTTATCGGGAAAGTAAGAATCCAAGGCTTGACATTAGTGCCGATTAAATTGTATACTAAAAGACGCTTTATAAAGCTCAGTTTCGGCCTCGGAAAGGGAAAAAAAGAATATGACAAGCGGGAGAATATCCGGAAAAAAGACGCCAGAAGGAAAATAGATAGGGCACTGAAAAATTTCTAATTAATGGCCAATGTAAAAATGACCACCTGAAATATTCTATGATTATTTGGTCATTAAAAAATTGGAAATTGTTTAGAAATTAGAAATTAAAAATTAGAAATTCTCGCCGAAGGCGAGTTTGGGGATGTTTTGGTTTCGACAGGTTGTACATTTAAAATAGGCAAGCCGAGCTCGATAGCGCCTCGTTAAACCGCTGTCAAAATTACAAGTGCAAACTTCGTAACAAAAGCAAAGAATGCGATTGCGCAAGCTTTCAGCACCAACTTTGCCTACGCTTTAGCCTAATTTTTTAGGCTTTAGCCATCGAACCGCTGATTTCTAATAAGCGAACTTCGGTGCCAACTATTAGAATAGCGCGTATTGCATTTCCTTGGCAATATGCGTAAAATTTACCCCCCACCACTTATTGCTAATTATAAAATAGGAATCTATAATAATAACAAAATAACGGCGGGTTATAAGTGGTGGGGGGTGAACATAGGAATAAATCAAAGTAATTTTTCTTATTTCTATCTTTGATCGAAAACAATAAATAAGATAAGCTTGTAGATTGTTTTGAATGAATAATTTTGGACGCGAGTTCGATTCTCGCCATCTCCACCGCGTAAAATGAAATTTTTTTGAAAAAAATTTCATCACGCGGTAGGCACGTGGTGAAAAAAATTTAAAGATTTTTTTCACTTTACGTGCCACCGTACAAATAAATATTAAGTTAAAAACTATCAGACGAGCATTTTTTAAAAAACCTTTTATTAGAAAAGGTCCAAAAACAAGGATAAACGAACAGATTTGGGCGCGCGAAATAAGAGTCATCGATGAAGACGGGTCGCAGCTGGGAATTATGCCTCCTTTCAAAGCGCTTGAGATAGCCAGAGGAAAAATGCTGGATCTTGTTGAAATAGCTCCTAAAGCTGTTCCGCCTGTTTGCAGGATAATGGATCATGGCAAATATCAATATCAAAAATCGCGAGAAGAAAGGCAAAATAAAGCTAAACAAAAAAAAGTTGATATAAAAGGGATTAGGATCGGAGTCAGAACGGACGAGCATGATTTAGATTTCAAAAAAAATCAGGCCGATAAATTTCTTAAAAAGGGCCACAAAGTAAAGCTTGAAATAGTTATGCGCGGACGCGAAAAGGCCCACCAGGATCTGGCAAGAAAAAATTTGATTGATTTTATTAAAACGATCTCTGTTCCTTATAAATTGGAGCAGGAGATAAAGAGATATCCGGGAGGTTTTAATGTAATTATTGCACCTAACTAGTAAATATTTACGAATTTAGAAAGAATAGGCAATTATAAATATTCAAAACTTTATCCGTTCTTATTCGTAATAATTTGCAAATTCCTATGCCGAAACTTAAAACTAAAAAAGCGCTGGTAAAAAAAATAAAGATTACCAGGAAAAAAAAGGTAATCAGAAGATTCACCAACCAAAACCATTACAATTCCAAAGAGACTGGGAAAACTGGACGCAACAAAAAAAGAGACAGGCGGCTTTTTAGGACTGACGAAAAGAACGTTTTGAAAGCCCTGCCATACTTATAAATAGTTAAAAATTCAAAATTAAAAGTTAAAAGTTTAGGTGTCGCTTCGCGACAGATTATATACAAAAAATAATCACGAGTCCCGCTAAGCGGGACAAGTACTAAAATTTTGCACTTTGCACTTTTAACTTTTAACTTGAGCGAAGCGAATATGACTAGAGTAAAACGCGGAGTTTCTGCATCAAAAAGAAGAAAAAATTTATTAAAAGACGCCAAAGGATACCGCTGGAAAAGGAAATCCCACTATCGCGCCGCCAAACAAGCCGTGATAAAAGCCGGAAGTTATGCGCTTCGCGACAGGCGCGCTAAAAAAAGAACCTTTCGGGCGCTTTGGATAACCAGACTCAATATCGCATGTCGAGAGATGGGACTCAAATATAGCCAGTTGATAAAAATTCTTTCTGACAAAAAAATTGTCCTTGATCGAAAGATACTTTCTCAAATGGCTTTGGAAAATCCGACTATTTTCAAAAAATTCATTGAAAGCGTAAAATAGCCGCTTGCAGGAGCCAGCCCACGTAAAAAAACTGCCAAAAAGGCAGTTTTTTTTGGATCACTTGTTTGAAATATCTTATTTTTTATCGAAAAACATCTCCCTTACCAGCCGCCGCAAAGCATAAAATGGCAGCCAAAGCCAAAGCGTTTTCTTGACCCACTTGTCGAGAAAAGCGTTGAGATTGGAACTCGCCAAATCATAAACCAAGTAAAGTATGAAAAAAAATAAAAATATTGACACTCCCAAAATAATATAACCAGCCATAGTTTTATTATCAAGCGATTAATTCAGCTATCTTTAACAATTTATTTCATAAATAACATCTTTTTTTTCCACGACAATCTTCCATCCTCTCTCTTCGGCAATCTTTTTGAGATTAAGATTGGGATTGAATGCGATTGGATTTTCAACTATTTCTAAAAATTTAGCATCTGATTCCGTATCCCCGACTCCGTATGATTCCGAAAGCGTCAGGTTATTTTCCACTACATACTGTTTGACAACATGGCCCTTGTGAAGCGTCGGCTCAAAAACCGCTTTTCCAGTATAAATTCCATGATCGTCAATTTCATAAACCGAACCAAAAGCAGCATTAAACCCGAGGTATTTGTTATACTCTTGAACAATTTCCGAAGGTGAGCCAGAAACGGCGACTATATGATATCCTTCTTTTTTAAGCTTACTTACAAGTTCGCTGGTGAAAATATAGGATCTGTTTTTATAAAACGGAACTACTTCTTTGCTAGCTTCTAAAATTTGCTCTTTTTTGCATCCTTTTATATTTTCCGCATAAAGCGCCACCAAAGCTTTTCTGTATTCTTCGTAAGTCCCCTCATGATTAAGCCACTTAGTATAAAGCGAAACTAAGGTATTTCTTACTTCTTTTTTAAATATTCTCATCCACGCCAACTCGTCAATCAGCTCAAAAGCCAAATTTTTACGAAATATCGTTCCGTCTATGTCAAAGACGGCAATTTTTTGTTGCTGCATATATCGATTGCGCAAATTAACCAACCTTTTCTTCTCTCATCTTGAGATACATTGCATACATTCCCAGCACTATTCCAATGAGTATCAATTGGGTTCCGGCTAGTCCGAAGAGGCCGTTTTTTACATCCATAACATTAACATATCCCGCAGCTAAAACTGTAACGACCGACAACCCCGCCAAAATATCAGGTATTTTTTTCATATCCATAATATCACCTTCTTTCTAGTTTCTATTTTTTATTTCGATATTTCTATTATATCATATTATTCCAGAACTATCATAGCTTTTCTGCCTTTTTCAATATTTTCCGGTTTTCCCGGAAAATCATGAATAGCGCCATATAGAATATTCATATCGTATTTATATCCTTCGCCTTTTCGCGTTCCAGGATCATTGGCGATTATAATATTGCCGTCATATCCGACCAAAACCAGGTTATGATAAAGGGGCCCGGGCGGAGTAAAATTGGGATTGCCCAATTTTCTTCCAGCCGCTGGAACAACAATCGGTTTTCCCTTGGCCAGATATTTTTTAATGTCATCCGGTTTGAAATCATAAACTACTTTGAGATTTTTTATCCCGTAATAATCTTCGGCCAGCCGGGCAGTTTCTTCGGCGTCAGTATCTTTGTAATCCCCGTATTTTTTTATTTCAAATTTTATCATATCCTGAATTTCTTTTTCTGCAATATCTTTGTTTAATATTTTTTTGTCTAAATAATATTTAACCATAATAAGCGACGCCTCTTCGCAGGCTTCCTCGTGATATTCGTCCCATTTAGAAAAAGGGGCTTGCGAGGTAAAGGGAACTTTAATGAATATTTTATCCGGAGTTTTTTCTTTTTTCGGTTCTTTTATTTTTTCTTCATTGCTGGCTTGAGAAATATTAATTTCTTCTTTTGGAGTCGCGCTATTTTGGTTATCAGCAATTTCTTGATTTTTTACTTCTATTTTTATCGGAGTCGTTTTGTTTTTATAGCAGGCAAAGCAAAAAACAAGACCTGCTAAGGTCGCAATTATGATATAAATTAATTTTCTGCTATTTAAAAATTTAATCATTAAAAATTGGAAATTTAAAAATTTAAAATTTGAGCAGTTAATGGTTGTTACATAAATTCACCAAAGAATCGAGGCTCGCATTTATAAAATTATACTTTAATAAATGACAACAGGCGTTCCGATTTCCGCCCATTCATAAGTAATTTTAGCCGAACCTACCCCCAGCCGCACGCATCCGTGAGACACAGGTGTTCCCAAATGAGCAGCACCTTCTTTGTAGCCTCCCGGCCATTCCGGAAGCTCATGAATTCCATGCCCCTGTCCGGTAAAAAGCATAAACCAAGGCATATAAAGAGCGTATTTTTTTGACCAGGGACGGGTTCTTTTTTCTAAAATCTTAAATGTTCCCTTGGGAGTATCCATCCCTCTCTTGCCAGTGGAAATTAGATAGGAATCCAGGATCTTTCCATCTTGAAAAGTTGAAAGGATCTGCTGGGATAAATTAATATCGATATATTTTCCGCTGGCAATCTGCGCCGGCGTGAATTTTCTGGCTTGTTCAATCCGAGCGGTGAAATCTCTTTCCCAAGTTTTTGGTGGAGGCGCTTTTGTCCTGAAGCTGCTGGAGATAATTTCTTTTTTATTTTTTGCACTGTCGTTTTTATATCTGATGTAAACTTTGAGGCTATAAGCAGTGCCTTCCTCGAGTTTTTCCCCTGGAAGCAGCTTGAACTCAGTCTTTTTATCGTTGCTTTGGTAAGTCAGATCAGTTTTGGGTTCCAGTGAAAAATCAACTAAGAAATCCTGGGTTGATTTATCAAAAATGATGACTATCGGATCTTCAATCTCCACCATTACGTCTTTTGCTCCGTCAGCAGGCAATACGCTTTTAACTTTTGGAAATTTGGCTGTAGCAAATTCAAGTTTTTCAGAATTTACCGCAGCAAACATCTTATTTTTCCCTTCTGGAAGATATATTTCATATCGGCTTTCTGCTTTCCAGAAATTTTCCGGATAAATTAACAATCTGCGGTTCGAATTTTCCCACTTTAATATCGTTTTTTCCTCTTCGCCAAGATCTTTATTGACCACCCTTATTTTTGAATATCCGCCTTCAAAAACAGGATTGGAAAAAGTAATAACCAAGGGTTCTTCGGGATTTATTTCTGCGGTTTTTTCGATAAAAATTCCCGTTTTAAAAACTTCCGGATAAGCCTGGATGCTGTAGGCCATGCCAAAAACCCCGCCAATGATTATAGCTAAAGTAAAAAATAAATGCTTGGGATGGTTTATATAATGGAGCCCGATATGACGCCTCATAAATTTAAAAATTAGAAAATAAATTATCTCATTTTTTGCCGACTATCAAATAAATCTCTGGCCGTGTTCCATAGTTCCGGATATCCTTGATTGATTCTCAGCCAATACCACCATTCCGCTCCCCAAAGATAAATTTCAGGAAAACCTGCCTTTCTGGCAAATGAAACGTTGTTCCTAAGCTTCTCGGCATCCATGGATTTGAATTGTTCATCCAGCGGTTGCTCTGTGGTATACCCGGAAATCCACGGTTCTCCCTGAAGCTCGATAACTATGTTATTTTCCTGATGAGCCAGAATTTTATTGAAATATGCTTTGAACTGAAAAAAACGTGGCCCAATCGGGTAATCAAAATATCCCAGTCCTTTTTTGTATATTGTCCGATACATTGTCGTTCCAAATACATCTGCTCGCGATGCGGCGCGCACCCAAAGACTGAGCTCCCCGCTGTCAGTTACCATCACTGGTTTTCCGGTATTTTTGGATTTTACCAATGCCAGTTCGCTATCAAGCAAATTGACATCAAAATCCGGACATATTCCAAACGGCAAAAAGGGTTCGTTTTCAATCTGCCAATATTTTATCTCGGAATTATCTTTGTATCTTTCGACTGTAGTATCGATAAATTTCAAAAGCGCCGTTTTTCTTTTTTGATCGCTTGTGCCGGCCCAACCCGGGATGGCGCATTCCGGCCAGCGCGGAACTTTCTGCCCAACAACCAAAATTATTTCCGCGTTTCTTTTTCCGGCTTCTTCAAGCTGCCAGTCAATATCATCATAATTATACCGCCCTTCTTCCGGTTCGGTAAGATCCCAATAAACGGGAATTCTGATTTTTTTCACTTTCAAATCATCCAATATTGCGATATAAGCTTCTTTCCAATTAAGTCCGATGTCTTCGGCATATCTTTTGGAAAAAGTGACTCCTAGCTTCGCGTCTTTATTCTCGCTTGAAACTGGAATATTGAAATAAATAAGCAATGCGACAATAACAGCTAAAACAGCCAGAATCAGTTTTACTGTTATTTTAAATATTTTTTTAAACAAAACCATTTTTTTGTATTATTTCCATGAAAGCGCGAATCCGGCCTTTTTAGCTTGAGAGTCTGATTCCCAATTAGGCCAGGAATGGAAAACGCTATTTGTAAAAATTTTATTCATGCCTGAATATCAATGCAATTCCAACAGTTATAATCAATATGGAGAATATCTTCTGTGCTACTGTTTTCCAGTCTTTTTTTTCTTCGAAAAATTCCGGCATCCAGAGAGAAAATCCGATTCCTAAAATAAAAACAAACACATATTCAATGGAAACCAAAGCGTTTACGAGCGTAACACTGGCCGTAGCAAGAGAAGTCGCTTTTTCTTTAAGAATTGAGCCTGATCCGCCCAAAATCCTTGAGATGATGTACAGTGCCCCAGATTTTTGATTTTCTTTTTTTGGTTTTTTAAATTTCAAAAGGGAGCTGACAATAATCTTTCTCCAGCTGGGAATCAGAAAAAAAACAAGCGCTCCGCAAAAAGCTCCCATTCTTGTCCAGATATAAACATTTATGAAGTTGTCATGTTTGTAGAATTCCTTAAATATCGTCGCAGCTATTGCCAGTAAAATCCCGGCTGCAATCGACTTTTTAAATCCGGGGAAAAAAATAAATCCTTGTTCAAAATCAAGGGAAATAAGCAACCCGCCGAAAATAAGCGCTATAAGTCCTAAAATTTCTTTTTGAGCAAAATTTTCGCCCAAAAAAATAAGCGACAAAAAGAAAGTAGTAATTGGAACAGTCGCTCCGACTACCGGTGTTACCCGGCTGGCTTCACTTTCGGCTATAGCTGAAAATAAGGCTAGCATTCCGCAAATAAAAATTATTCCCCCGATAAGGCGGTAAATAATTTCGATATATCCTATGGCATGAAAACCAAAAGGAATGAAAACCAAAGCAAACAACCCGGCGGCCGCGGAATAAAAAGTATACAGCGCCGGGTGAGAAACGCGGCGGGAAGAAAGCAAAAATTTATCAAGAATAATTTCAAGACTAAGAAAAAAATATGCAAAAAAAGTAATAGCCAGCCAATTCATAAGATTTTGTTTATATGTTCATCCGCTGTATTTATTTTACAATAAATAAGCAATATAAAAAAGGAGCCAAAAAAAATCCCGGCTAAGCGAGATTTTTTATTCCACTTGAAATGCAGCTATTTTTTTTAATCTATGACACTAATTTTTTCATGTATAGTTCTACCGTTCCAATCCAGCTTTTTACTCCTCCCAGATCATGCCCCGCGCAAGAAGAACCGCATTTCCAAACTACCATTCTAGAAGGAGTGTCTATTTTCTTCGCAATCAGCTGATCGATTTTATTTCCTACCACTTCCACCGCCTGCTCCGGAGAATCAAAGCAAGAATAGCCTAAAACCAGCTTATAATTCCCTTTATACCCCCAGTAATTAAAACAGTCGCGTCCGTTTTTTGAAGGAGCATGTTTCCCCCAATTGCTTTCCTTTTTGGCAATCGCCACTAGAAAAGCTGCTGTTTTTTCATCCCGTCCGGCAATAAACGGCGCCATTTTTTCTATCGGATATCCATTTATCATTTCTTTAAGCCTATTTTCTCTCTTTTTCTGATCTTCTTCTTTTTTGTTCAAATATATATCATTAAAATTGCTATCGCAGATTTGGGTTCCTGCCACATCATTTTTTTCCGGATTAATAACTCCCTTCCCGATTTTATTCATCGGATCAATAACTTCAGAATCTATGCCTTCATTTAAATCTATAGTTTCGGCATGCGCTTTATCGCCAAAGTTAACATAAAAAAACAGCCTCATACACAGTACGAGAATGATAATAGCTAGTATTATATAATTTTTCTTAATCCTTGATAATCCCCTTAACCTGAATCTCAACGATTTCAGATCCCAAAAACGGAAAAACCGTTTTTTTATCTCCAGGAAATAATCATTCATTAGGTTATGTTCTTTGTCCTTTTGATCTCCTTGGAATCCCAATCCTAGCTCTTGATAGCCTAGAAACGCCAAAAGGGCTTAAACTGCCCCTTATTTTAGATTTTTCCCTGCTCCGCTGGTCGGCCAGATATGGCCTAAACAAGCCTCTACAGGTAATCTTTATTCTCTTTTAAAAATTCGTCACCTGTAGATTCTAGCAAAAAGCCAATTTTTTGTCAATTGAAGAACTACCCCCGATCATCTTCCTTTTCATTGAGCTTGCCGAAATATTTGTCCACATCGCTTATCCATTTTTGAACATTTTTCTTGTCATCCCAGGAACAGTCATAGCCACATTTCCAAACCGTTACCATTTTTTCCGGCGTAGTCATTTTTTCGCTTTTAACCAGAAATTCTAACCTTTTGGAAACAGTATCAACCGCATCTTTGGGACTATTGAAGCAAGTATGCCCTCCGGTTCCCATTCGTTCCCGTTTCCCGCGATAGCCCCAATAATTGTAACAGTCCTTTCCATCCAAAACCGGAACATGCTTTCCCCAGGTACTTTCTTTCATGGCAATTCCAACCAAAAAAGCGGCGACGATTTTGTCTTTTTGAGCAATATCATCCGCCATCTTTTCGATCGGATATCCCTTGGTCATTTCGCGAATTTTCTCTGCAATTTCCTCTTTTTCTTTTCCTTTTTTCAAAAGTTCCTGGTATTCAGCTAAAAGTTCCTGGGTAATTCTTTCCTCTTCCTTTTTTTCTTTGCTGTCCTCATCTCCCAGAACTTCGGAAGCAGCTGGCTTGATAGAAGCTGCCAGCTCTTTTTCCCTAGCTAGAGCATTCTGCCCTAAATAACGATAAAGCATAGTCATAAAAAACATTCCCAGAACCACTGAAAAAACAATGGAAACACTCCAAGCTTTTGAAAGCCCAAGTCCGCGGATTCCTTCACTCCACAATCGAGACCAATACTCTTCCATTATCTCCTGCCTCTTTCTTATTTCCTCAATTATGCCCAGATTTTTTTCTGGGAGCCTTGAAAGGCTGCTTTGAAGATCTTTCGGCAAGATGCAATCGAGCTTTTTTGAAAAATGGAATATTTTTTCGCCCCTTCTCAATTTTTCCAGATCTTTTTGAACAAAATACAAACCAGATTGGCTGGTATAAAAATTTTCTGTCCGTCCATGTTTGGAAAAAAGCAAAGATTTTCCTTTATGTTTTTTTATAAACTCCGCCAGCTGAAAATCGAGCGCAAAACCAGGCACGATTGCCTCTTTGCGTAAAAATACGCTGTCTATAAAAAAGGTTTTTTTTGCTTTTGGATTTTCTTGCATCGATTATTATTATACCTCTTTTTTGCTTTTTTTGAAAATAATTATATCAATTGCTAAAAATATCATTATCAAGCTGAATATTTGTCCCAAGGTAAAAAGACCCGAAAAATAGAGCTTGCCTTCGGGTTCTCTGAAAAACTCGCAAAAAAACCGAAAAATTGCATATCCAACCAAATAGACAGGAAAAAGGCATCCTTGAAACATTTTTTTGTTCCTCACGCTCCAAAGAATGACAAATAAGACTACTCCCTCTAAACAAGCCTCATAGAGCTGGGAAGGATGGCGAAGATTCAAAAAATCATCCCTAAAATACATTCCCCATGATTTTTCCGTGACGCGGCCGTAAAGCTCATTATTTATAAAATTTCCAATCCGGCCGAAGAAATATCCGGCTGGAATGGCAGGAATGACAAAATCAGAAAAATCCCAGAAATCTATGCCGTACTTTTTTGTAAAAACAAAGGCCGCAATTAAAATTCCAATGAGGCCTCCGTGATAACTCATACCATATATTCCGATAAACTCATGCGTAACCGGATCGAAAGGAGAAATGACTGCCAAGGGATTATTCCAATAGTGGGAAAAATTATAAAACAAAACTTCGCCCACCCTTGCGCCAATCAGCAAGCCGATAAAAGCATAAATTAAAAAATCTGTCAGATATTCAATATTTATTGTCTTGGGCCTCGTATTTCCTCCAATTTTTAACTTTAAACTTTCGTTTTGCGTTTTGCGTTTTTGGCCTTGTGCCTTGATATCGCATTCGCCAGCTTTAATCCTATGTTTTAACAAAAGATAAACCATTCCAAACGCAATCAAATACATAATCGAATACCATGAAATTGAAAAAAATCCGACTTCAAAAGCCGGTTTGAGGTATAAGGGAAAGTGTTGATAAGAATATAAAAAGTTGGTCATGCACGCCAATTATACCATTAGTCTGATAACTAAAACAGTCCCGACACTACGCCGAGACTGTTTTTTAATGTGAAAAAGATACATTTTAATTAAGAACAAATATATTTCCGGATATCTGGCCCAAGACGTTATTTGCCACTTGATTGGGAAGCCCGTTATATGTCAGGTTTTTATTCCAATAATCCATTGTAACGGAAGTATTTCTGGAAACTCTGGCTATTCCATACCGGCTATTTTGCCAGATTTTTGATTTTTGGATATTGATTTTTCCCGGATTGCCATAGGATGATATTTCAAGACCTTCTCGATCACTGTCTCTGAACTGGTTGTCTTTGATCCAAATATCAGAAAAGTCAATCGTAGCCACCAATCCGCTTCCCTTATTATCTCTTACCATATTGTTGTTTATCCAGGCGCTTGTCCCGGAAGCCAAACGGATTCCGTCGCTCTTGTTTTCATATATCTGATTTTTCGCTATATCAACTCGTCTTTTTTTAGAGTTTATTCCCGCTCTTCCGTTTTCCTTAATTATTGACTCGTAAACCAGGACTCTCCTGGTCTCCAGAGTGCTCCCCTTCTCAATCTCGATTCCATCCCGGTCATTTCTTTTTATAAGGCAATCTTCAATAGTCGCCTTTCCGTCACTTTCCACTTTTATTCCGCTCTCCCCGTTTTTGACAGTAACCTCGGAAATTTTCGATCCATGTTTCATGGTAACTGCCGGTTTGTCATGATGCTTGGCTTTAATAATCGTTTCATACTTTCCGCTGCCTTTCAGCTTCACTCCGGATTTGATTTTCACATTTTCATGATATTCCCCGTCTCTTACGCGAATTTCATCTCCGCTATCAGCTTCATCCATAGCGTCTGATATTTTTTCGTAGGGATGTTTGGAAGATCCGTCTTCCTTTCCATTGGCATCGCAGTCCACCCATATCGTGTCTTTATGACTGGAAAAGGCCACTATAGGTAAAATAAAAACAGCGCATGCAATGGTAAAAATGGCTTTTTTTCGGCTTATTTTCATAAAAATATAGCTAATATTTAACTTTGGATACTATCACAGCGCGCAGATGTTGTCAATACCGGAAAACAAAAAAATCCCGAAGGATTTTTTTTAAACTCTAAAAAACAACAATTTTTTTAATTATTTTTCTTTTTTTTGCTTTCTCTTTTGGCAATCCTGACCAGATACAAGCTAAACAGCGCAACAAACACAGTCAAAACAGCGGCATAGATTATCTTCGCCCACACCCCCTGTCCGCTAAGAGGAAAATAAAAGTCAATCATGGATCTAATCGCATCATTCCAAGCCAGTCCAGCTACGAGTCCAAGGGCAGTGACAATATAGCCAATTGTCTTGTCTTTAACTTCTTTTCTGACGCTTTTTATTTCCTCTTTTACTTTTTCTTTCACTTTTTTTATTTTATCCATTACTATGGCTATTTTACACGATTCCCAAACTTTCATCAATGCCAAATTTAAGCGTATTTAAATATAAATTACTTATTTCCTTTTTATCGCTTCGCCGATCAACTTGTTTAAAAATTCCGAAAATTCCATTCCTGCCGATGCGGCAGCTTGAGGAGCCAAACTGGTTGCTGTCATGCCGGGAATGGTGTTTATTTCCAGAAAATACAGCTTACCATTTTCTTCAGATAAAATAAAGTCTGCGCGGGCCAGATCGCGACAACCCAAAGCCTTGAAAACTTTTACCGCATATTTCTGCACTTTTTTCCGGATCTCATCCGGAATGTTCGCCGGACAAACTTCTTCTGATCCTCCAGTTTCGTATTTGGCTTTGTAATCAAAAAATGTCGAGATTTTGGGAATAATTTCAATCACTGGAAGAGCTTTCGGAGATTTATTCCCCATCACTGCCACCGTCAATTCCCGGCCTTTAATAAATTGTTCAAGCAAAACTTCACTTCCCAGTTCTAATGCTTTATCAACAGAATTTTTCAGTTCTTCCTCGTTTTTTGCAATATTTATCCCAACAGAAGAACCAAGCTCAATCGGCTTTACCACTACCGGAAGATTTAATTTTTTCACAATTTTTTCCGTTCTATATTTCTTCCCAACAACCATATCTTTAGCGATAACCAAGCCCGCTTTTTTAGCAATCAATTTGGTTTTATATTTATTCATAGCAAGGGCGCTCGCCAAAGTTCCCGAAAAAACATAAGGGAGATTGAGCATTTCCAGCATCCCTTGCAATTTTCCGTCTTCGACAAATGGACCATGGACGATCGGTAAAACCAAATCAATTTTATTGCCATCTGTACTTCCTTCAGAAAATTGCTCTAGTTTTCCTCCTTTATGATCTATAGTCACCAAGCTTTGCGATTGTTCCACGCTTATTCCTCTTTCTTCAGAAGCTTTAGGCAAATTAAGCTTCATATACTCTTTTCCTTTATTCCCGATAAGCCATTGGCCTTTTTTAGTAATCGCAATGGGAATAATATTATATTTTTCTGGATTCAGCGCGTTCATAACCTGATTGGCTGATTTAAGAGACACTTCATGTTCTCCGGATTGTCCGCCGAAAATAACGGCAAGGTTTAACTTGGCCATATTTTTTTATTATTCATTAATATCCCTATTTTACTATTAAAATAAAACAAAATCCAGTCTATGACTGGATTTTGTCTGTATCTCTTGCTTCTTAACTATTCGGTTGGGAAAGCTTCTTTCAATGCAATCCGTGCTTTTTCCATAGTGGTCTTGAAATCAGAAACAGCTTTGTCAATCGCCGTGCGCTTGGCGGTGATGAGAGTATCCATAGAAGCGCCGACTTTTTCCACAGCCTGCTTTTCGGCATTGAATTTATCCCTGGCTGATTTCAGGCTCGTATGCAGCGCGATTCGCACTGTTTTAGGATCAGTTCCTGAAGCACAATCAGACTTGGCTTTTTCAAATGCCGCTTTTTCGGCTGTTTGATAGTTTTCTACTGCTTTAGCCAGGCCATTTTTTCGTGTTTCGATTAGATTTTTGACACCGCTTCGAAATGTTGTCATCGCCGAATCAATAGCGGCGCGCCTGGTTTCAATAGCATTTTTCACTGCCTCCTCAAAATCGGCAACTGCTTTTTTCTGGGCATCAGTTTCCGCTTTTTCTTTGAGTTTGGCAAAATGATCTTCCCATGCAGTGTCTCTCTTGTTTCTAAAGTCTGTCAGCTGGTTGTCAATCTCCACCAATTTTTCCTGCCACTTATTCTCTCTTTCCTGCTTTTTAGTTCTTATCTTTTCTCCCCTATCATTAATCCTTTCATTAAATTTGGAAGACAGGGCGGAAATATTTTCACAAACTCGCGCCTGAATTTCCGCTCTTTTTTCCTCCCTGTTCGCCTCGATCTCATTCTTTCTTTCCTCTTTCCTGGCTTGCATCTCCGCCTGTTTATTCGCATTCATCACTGCCATCGCATAATTTCCGCCAATAAAAGCCGCTCCCGCTACGATCAAAATAGAAAGTATGGTTTTTTTAGAATTCATTTTCATCATAGGCTTTGACAAAATCATCTGTCTCCTGGGAATCGTTTATTGCATCTTTTGCCACGCTGTCCGCCCCAGAAACCATATTTTTTTCTGAATTAGATTCTTCCAAAATCGCATTAACTGTGTCGTCCACTTTGCCGGTAGGTACCGGAATTTTTTCTTCCTGAACAACATTTTTTTGCGAAGTTTCGCTATCTCTGGATGATTTATCAGATTTATTTCCGCAACCAGAAAATATCAAGGCAAAGGCAAAAACAAGAGAAAAGACGGATATTTTTTTAGACATTTTAATTTTGTTTTTTTGATTAATTAAAAATAGAGGCTCGACCAGTTCCTCTATTCAATACAGCAATCGATGGCTTTTTTAACTAAAAGCCTCATTTTTCCCATAAATCCCGTTTTATTTTTATCTTCCTTTTTGCTTTCTTCTTCTTTCTTTTCCGTAATTTTTGCAATTATATTTTCCTTATCGTGCTTATCAAGCGCTCCTTCATTAATTTTTTTGATATCATCGGTTTTTATGATTTTCATATTAATCGCCCAAAAAAGAGAGTAGAGATCATAAGCTTTTTGAAAAAGTTCCTGTGCTTCTTTTTTTCTTCCTATCCCTTGTTGTTTGGTCCCGACTTCCATAAGTCGCATAGAAGCTGCCAAAAGATGCTTGGATATGCACCAGACCTCTCCTTCATATTCTTTGATGATTTTCCGCAGCAAATCTCCGCGCATTTTCCGCACTTCCTGCAAAAGATCAAAATACTCCGGCTTTCCAGTCTTGGCTCCGGTAAAAAAGAAATGTTCTTCAATGCTTACCAGGTTCATAATGGCAATGGAAAGATCCTGATCAGATGAGAGATCCATTTTGTCCTGCTTTTTCATATGATCCACTTTCTCAATAAGCTCATTGACGTTTTTGATGATATTTTCGTTTGTTTCCATAAAATTATCTGGTTATGAAATAAAAAATAATACTTGCTAAAACAAGCGGAGCGACCGGCATAACCACCTTTTGAAAGGGAAAATAGGCCCGTCCGTCGTTTTTCTTCTTGAGATATTCGTAAAGCTTCGCCCCGCCGATAAACAGAAGACTTCCCAAAAATATTCCCAGGAGCATCTTATCAACGCCCCATAATTTATTAAGTTCTTTGCCGATTATGGGATAGCCGCCGGTTTTTATGAAAAACAGAGGCAAGACAACGACTAGAAAATAAAAAAATGCGGTCAGGGGTTCCAGCCAGGAAAATTTTATATTTTTTCTCTTGAGCCAATCCAAGGTCCAAAATATCAAAGAAACGGTGAGGCCGCCGATCCAAAGCCCGATAATCACATCGTCCACCCCGAATTCTTCGGCTAGCCCGACTCCGGCTCCGACGGCAATAGTGCAAACCGGACAAACAGCATGAGCCGGGACAGTAAAAGAAATAATTACTGTTGAAAATATTAAAAATATTATTTTTTTCACAATTTCCAGAATTACTAATTATTTTGCCTTGCTTTGAAAATATTCAATGGCCTTGTCCTGGCCGATGAAGCATTTTCCTTCAGCCCAAAGCATTGGGACACCCATTTCCTTTTCATCGGCTAGTCCGCAAGCCTTGTACTTTTCTATGAATAATTTCCGGTTGTTTTTGTTATAAAAAACCTCCGCTCGGGTAAAATTGACTTTCTCGGCAATTTTATTTTTTTCAATGTATTCTTCAACTATCTGGCAGTGCGGACATTCCTTGCTATAAAACAATACGACGTTTTCGTTTCCAGCTATATCGGCAGTTTTTGAATTTCTGCTATATATAGCCGCAAACAGAATAAGAATAATTACAGCTGCCAGGGCGTAATATTTTTTCATAAAAAAATTATCTGTTAGCTGATAATAAATAAATTCTATATCATAAATCAGGTTTAATCAACTTCGATTAAATAAACAAAAAAACAGCCCCGGCATGATACCGGAGCTGTTTTAAATAAAATCTATCTAAAAAAGATTAGAATCGATCTCGTCTTCCAAATCCGCCTCTGTCTCCGCCTCTTGGTCCGCCGAATCCGCCAGTTCTCTTGGGGCGGTCTTCCATCGGACGAGCTTCGTTGACAGTCAGATTTCTTCCTTCAAAATCTTTGCCGTTGAACATTTCGATAGCCTTTTGAGCTTCGTCCTCAGATCCCATTTCGACAAATCCAAAACCTTTTGATCGGCCGGACATTTTGTCTGTGATAATGGTAGCTGACTGAACTGCTCCTGCTTGAGAAAAATATTCTCGCAAAGAATCTTCAGAAGTTGAGTAGGAAAGTCCTCCTACATATAACTTTTGTGCCATTTTGCTTGTACCTTATACTAATTACCATTGCAAGGTGACCTTCTCATTTTGTTCCTATCTTCTGAAGGCTTGCTTCAGACTACCCTTACACTTTTGATATAAGGCCAAACGCACGAGAAAACTTACAATATACCCATTATACACTCATCTTGAAAAAAGTCAATGGACTGTTGACATCTGGCTACCAGTATGATATATTTTTTGTATCATGAAAAACTCAGCAAAAAAGATATACAACAAGTTTATTTTGTCTTTTATCGCCATTGGACGATAGCTTTTTTGCTGGGATAAGATTACGAAAAATAAGAAAGAATTATCCCGGCGCAAAGCGGGGTTTTTTGTTGGAAACAGTTCTTTTATAAAATTAAAAGTGCATCGCCGAAGCAAGTTAAAAAAATTATCTTTCTTCAGCGGTGCATTGTCCTAATCAAAGGAGATCTTCATGACAGTGACATCTGCCCTGATAGCGGATTATCATCCATACTATCCGGCAGATGTTAAAAAAACTGTCCATGGAGACCAACAGATGCACCCGCATTCTTTCCAAAAAGGGGTGGGAGGCAATTTGATATAAACCTACATCAAGTTGCACAAGGAGGCGCAATGTCTCAAGCAGAAGTAATTCTTTTGGAAGTATCGGAATCTTCAATGTTGTACGGCAATTTATTGGCCGATCTCAGACAGGATAAAATAACCCCCGAAGAGATCGACCGGGAGATCGCCGCAAATCCCAGTCTACATCAGTTTTGCTGGGAATCACCAGCACCGTAGAAACTTTTTAAGAGGGATCTGGCAATCATGCTGGCTCCCTCTCCCATTTAAAACATTTCATTTTTATATATCCACTCAAATAATACCGTGAATCAAAAATCATTTCAAAAACAAAATATATTTATCATTAGAATTATTATGATCCGACGAGCGTCGAGTTGATTTTAGTTTAAAAATCAGAAAATAAAATCAACTCGGCAAAAGCCGGGTTTTTTGTTTCTTTGACATCAATAATACATAAGGAGGAAAGTTATGGCAGTTTTCCCGTCAGCGAAAGAACTGGATGAAAGAGCGCTAAAAAGCTGGCTAAAAACCTCGGGATTGGAGTTGTACACAGATTGCTGTGAACACGGCCCCAGTTTTGCTTCTAGAGCCAGAGACCAGAAACAATTTCCTTTCGATCTTTGCCAAAATAATGGCAGCTGTCTCCATCAAAGATCCTGTCGTAATATCCGGGATCAAGCTACTTTGAAGGCAAAATTGTTTTTTCGTGTAAACGGCAATGGCAATGGAGCATGAAATGGTAAAAATATTATTTAGAACAATTGAAGAAGTTGCAAAAATATTGCCGTCAGGGTTTGACGTTGTCATTATCAAAAAGCCTAATGGTTTTGAATTATATGACAATCCAAGAAACCCCCGCCTTCCTTTCGATTTAAATTACCTGCTATGCAACCTGGAGGGTGCCAGGGTTCGCTATGGAAATCAAGCCTTTCTTTTCTCTTCAGTGTGCTAATTATCTTCCTGGCAGACGAAGCCTCGCTTCGCCTGCCTTTTTTTTACCCCGTGGAATACCGCAAAGCGGTAGCGGCTTCGCCGCTATTCCACGGGGTAAACCCTGTTGACAAAAAAATTCAATCTGCTAAATTAATTATATGAAGATTTTTCAAAACAATTTGCTGTTGTTGCTTATTGCCCAGCACCCGGTGGTTGTTTTGAAGATTTCATAAAATAGTCAAAAAATAGTTCTTTAGGAAACAACCACACAGGGTGGCTGTTTTTGTTTTCAACGCAAAACAAAAGGAGGAATGTTATGTTTTTTCCGGAAGACGCGCCCATAATCAGCAAGCTTCATAAAGATGCCAGAGAAATTCTTCGCAAACGCCAAGAATTCAATCAGAGAGAACACTGTCCTCGTTGCGGCAGCAGCCGGGACAAAATAGACAGAGGAATTTGCAAGGGAACCTATATCTCTCTCGATGGAAAACGCAGCCTTTGCTGTCTTAGCTGGTAAATTCTTCCCTGCTCGCCTGGCGGCCAGATTATTGGCCGCCTTTTTTTGTTCAAATTTTACCCTTGATTTATCTGAAATAATTGATATAATAACTTTGTTTTTGTATAATAGCCTTACTGGGGCTGTTTTAAAATCAAATATTATTCCGCGGTAGCTCAATGGTAGAGCAGTTGACTGTTAATCAATTGGTTGCAGGTTCGAGTCCTGCCCGCGGAGCAGTGAGCCAGTATTGGCATATTCAAGAATCCCGTTAAACGGGATTTTTAGTTCAAATAAATCCTTTTTGCCTTTCAAGTATGAGTTCTGAAGTAAAAAGTTCAAAAGTTGTTGTTTTTCTTCAAGTTCAGAACTTTCAAATAATTCCCAAGCCCTAGAAGCCAATTCTATCAGCTTATTTGCGGTAATATAGAAACTTCCATCAGCTTGCGAATGTTCTTCGTATTCCATAAGAAGCCTTTGCTGGTCTGTTTTATAATCTTTAACAATTTTGTCATACTCATCCGTAGTAATACCCCATAATAAAACGGGTTTTTTAGTATCTGTTCAATCTGGCTGGTGGAAACAGGCAATCCGCTCGGATAATTCGTCAATCCTCTTTCTTTCATTTCATTAGCCAGTTTTTTCATTGAATAATTACCAGTAGCGTATAATTCAAAAATTTTCTTAAGCAGAAAGCCTCTTTCTTCGTCAATAACTACATCTTTTGCTCCATCTTCACGAGTAACATTTCTATAGCCTATATATGCTTTATTAATCCATTCGCCATTTCTCAATTTCTGTTCATAAGCTCTTTTAACATTGTCGCTAATAGCATCGGAATAATATTTGGCTAATCCCAAATTTATACCGAAATGAAATTTTTCTGCCGCTGAAATATCAGGCGTGACAATCAGATTATCTGATACAAAATGCAATTCTATCCGATCCTGAATAGCCAAATCATATAAGGCAGCAACTCGCTTATCAAAAACATTTCTAGAAAATCTATCCACTTTATCAAAGCATACGGCAAATTTTTCTTTATGAGATTTTAGATATTCAAGTATTTTATCAAATTCATCCCGCTTATTTTTATAAGCACTTTCGTCAAAACTAAACGTTTGCACTATTGGAAATTTTTTTGCCGTGCAATAATTTTTCAGACGTGCAATTTGAGCAGGCAAAGAATTGCCCGCTTCTTTTTGCTCTTCTGTTGAAACTCTAGCTAATATTATTGCTTTCATAACCTGCTTTTAATGAGAATAAATTATTGCCGATACTACAATTCCTATTAACACTAAAACAGAACCGAAGCTGCCCCATAATTCATAGCCCTCGTCGTCAGATCCCTTGAATAGCCAACTTGTCATTAGTATTAAAACTATAATGCCAAGGATGAATTTAAATAATTGACTTATTGTTAATTGAGCAAAAGGCGTATCTGATATATTCGGGATTAGATTATAGATAATTAGTCCGATTACTATTATAAATATTGGCCTAAATATTTTTCCAGCAATTCTAAATATCTTTTCTTCAAGTTCCTTGCTTTTGCGAATATCCTCTTCTGTTTGAACATTATTTTGTAATTTATTATTTGTAAAACTCTCAATTTTATTAAATGTTTTTCCTGCCCACGTTTGTTTAAAAAACAGGCTAACTTTTTCTGCTCCACTTATTGCCATCCATATCAGAGGGATGCAAATTAGAATAGCCAACCCCAAATTTATATAGCTTCCGAATAATTTAGTATCAAAGCATACAATGGCGATTGAAATGAGAGCAAGAGCAACAACTGCACATAATATTCTAGCAAGAATATTTGCTGCTTTTTGAACTATATCCATATTATTTTAAATTATTTATTTATCCTTGTTTTTTTCAAAAAATTCTCAAATTCTCTATTATCAATCCTAAATTCCTTACCTATTTTGTGAGCCTTTAATTTTCCGGCCTTAATGTAGCGGTAGATTGTCATAATATTTACTCTTAGCTTTTCAGCTAATTCTCGGGCTGTATAAAAATCTTTTTTTTGCATACTATTTTTTCAAGCCATTTACACTTAAACAATCATCATAAAATTTATCAAAATCATCCTTATTATATAAATCATTCTCAACTGCCTTTTTAGCATTGGCATCATTTTTATAATATAACTCCGTTCTCGTTTTCAGTATATTTTGTGCTTTACTTACAGCTTCAGA
>ERZ795055.105-NODE-105-length-103909-cov-6.516109_pt1 | contig 103909 bp, 97 predicted proteins | sample MGYA00375139_ERZ795055 | MGnify/ENA primary metagenome ERZ795055 (study PRJEB30184, sample SAMN05720283) | anaerobic digester metagenome | isolation source: active sludge of municipal wastewater-treating anaerobic digesters | place: USA | collected 2015-01-23 ... | reverse complement strand
TCTTTTTCTTCTTTTTTTTATTTTAATCTGGAATATCGTTCTGACCCTTAAAATAAAAAAAATTAAGAAAAATATCCAGGAAATGTTTTCTGGGAACAAAGTCACTAATCTTGAAGAACTTTTGCTTGGACAAGCTAAGAATATCCAGATGTTAGACAAAGACATCCAGGAACTCTATGACATTTCCAACCAAATCAATTCCTTGGCCGGAAAGGGGCTTCACAAAGTAGGAATGGTAAGATTCAATCCCTTCAAAGATGTCGGCGGCGATCAGAGTTTCGCCATCGCGCTTCTCAATGGAAAAGGAAACGGCTTGACGATAAGCTCGCTCTATTCTCGAGAAGGAACTCGGATTTATTCCAAATCCATAACATCCGGAGAATCAGAAAAGCATCCGCTTACCGAAGAAGAAAAAGAAGCTATTAAAATCGCGGAAAAATCATAAAAATGAAATTCTAATCAATGCTATTTGCGCTATGCCGGAAAAAAGTCCAAAAAAAATAAGCTTGCCGCCTTCTATCACTGTCAAAAAATTCAGCGAGCTTTTGGATTTGCCGGTAAATATTACCATTTCCGAACTTATGAAAAACGGAATTTTGGCGACTATCAACGAACCGATTGATTTTGAAACCGCCTCCATAATTGCCAACGATTTGGGATATGAAACTGAAGAAACCACTGAAATTTCTGAAAAAGAAATGACGCTCGAAAAACTGATCGAGATTTTAAAGCATGAGAAAGAATCAGGAGAAAATCTCAAAAAACGCCCGCCAGTCGTCACCATTTTGGGCCATGTCGACCATGGGAAAACCACTCTTCTCGACACCATTCGAAAAACCAATGTTGCCGCCAAAGAATCCGGCGGAATCACCCAGCATATAAACGCCTACCAGGTAAAAAAGAAAGGCGAACTTATAACTTTTGTGGACACTCCGGGACATGAGGCTTTTAGCGCTATGCGCGAACGTGGAGTGAGTCTTGCCGACATTGCAATTTTAGTGGTAGCCGCCGACGATGGCGTCCGTCCCCAAACTAAAGAGGTCATCCAATATCTTCTCGAAAAAAAGATTCCCGTTGTTGTTGCCATAAATAAAATCGACAAACCAGAAGCTAATATTCAAAGAGTTAAGCAGGAGCTGGCTGATAATGGCATCCTCCTTGAAGACTGGGGCGGCCAAGTCCTTTATTCCAAAATAAGCGCCAAACAAAATATCGGAATTGACGATCTTTTGGACAATATTTTGCTTGTAGCCGAAGTCGAGGATTTCAAGGCTGATTACAAGCGCGATGCTTTGGGAATAGTTCTGGAGTCGCACCTTGATCCGCAAAAAGGCCCGGTTTCCACGATTCTCATAAAAACAGGCACGCTTAAAGAAGGCCAGGACTTAGTTGCCGGATCAGTTTTTGGAAGAGTGCGCCGAATTGACGATTTTAAAGGGAATAAAATATCTCAAGCCCCCCCATCGACTCCCGCCAGTATTATCGGGCTCCATTCTGCGCCCAATTCAAATGATATTATTCAAGTCGTTTTGGATGGAAAAATAAAGAAAGACAAATTGGGGACTTCCGAAAATTCCCAAGATTCAATCGGAGCTGAGGCCCTAACCACTCAGAAAATTTATAAAACCATCGCCGATGAAAAAATCAAAAAACTGAACGTCATTCTCAAATCGGATGTGCAAGGGTCGCTTGAAGCCATACAGCAAATACTTTCCGAAATAAAATCTGAAGAAGTTGCGGTTAGCTACATTAGTTTCGGCGTAGGCAATATAACCGAATCCGACGTAAGGCTGGCCGGAAGTTCAAATGCCGTCATCTTCGGGTTCAATGTTAACGCTACTCCAGTTGCCAAAAGAATGGCGGAGACTTCCAAAGTGGAAATTAAAAATTATAAAATAATTTATGAACTGGTTGAAGAAGTGAAAAGAAGGCTCATCGCCCTTCTGCCCCGGGAATTTGAAAGAACCGATTTTGGAAAAATGAAAGTGCTGGCTATTTTCAGGACAGATAAGGAAAAGAAGGAAATGATTGTCGGCGGAAAAGTAACAAATGGAAAAATCGCCAATGAGTCGCTGATAGAAGTGCTAAGGGGAGAAATTCCTATCGGAAAAGGCACCCTCAAAAATCTCCAACAAAATAAAGTTAACGTCAATGAAGTCGCGTCCGGAAACGAATGCGGCATAACTTTCAAAGGTGAAACAAAGATTAAGGAAGGCGACATCTTGCTTTCCTATAAAGAAGAAGAAAAGAAAAAAACATTATAATCAAAAATTGTGAGTACCAGAATTGACAAAATCAACGAGCTTATAAAACATCAAGTAAACGATATTATATTAAAAGACCTCTCTCTAAAAAGCGGGGTTTTTGTTACCATATCGAAAGTTGACACTACTTCTGATATGCGGTATGCTCGGGTGTTTATAAGTATTTTCCCAGAACGCGAAATTAATTATGCGGCTAAAACCCTCAATCGGGAAATCTTCCGCATTCAGGGAGAACTGAATAAAAGACTAAAAACAAAGATTCTGCCTAAGATAGAATTTCGAGTCGATATGACAGAATCCAAAGCGGATAAGATTGAGAAATTGCTCAAAGAATTATGAATTTAGAATAAAGAATCATGAATTTCCATATTCAAAATTCAATATCTCTATTCTAAATTCCAAATTCACAATTCTAAATTCTTTTCTATGCCTAACTTTTTCCAAGAATTTCATACTCTGAATTATACTATCAAGAATTCTGATAACGTTCTTCTTTTTGCCCATTCCCGGCCAGACGGCGACACGGCCGGCGCCAGCCTTGCTCTCAAGGAATATATAAAAAACATCGGCGGAAAAGCCGAAGTTGCCTGTTTCGATCCCCTGCCGGATTATCTGAAAGATACTACTGGGAATGATTTTAAATTTCCAAGCCAAATTGATCTTGGTCAATATAAATTAATAATCGCCACCGACAGCGTAGACCGCGGGTTTAATAAAATAAAAGATCGGGTTGGTGAAAATCAAATCACCGCAATTCTTGACCATCATCCAGATATAACGACCCGCGGCGATATTAATATCATAGACCCCGCTTTTTCCTCTGTTTGTGAAATTGTATATGAATTTTTCATCTTTAATAAAATCGAAATCAATCGGAAGATGGCCACTTGTCTCATGCTCGGAATTTTGGGGGACACTGGAATGTTTCAACATTCCAACACCACTCCCCACGCGCTTGAAATCGCCTCCCATCTCATGAAACTCGGCGCCCCCCTTTCAAAAATAGTCCAGATGTCTTTTTCTAACAAAAAAATCTCCACCCTGAAGCTTTGGGGCAAAGCATTTGAAAAAGCCAAGATCGATTCAAAAAATGGAATGATCTTCACGGTCCTCACTCAAAATGATATCGCGGAATGTGAAGCCAGCAATGACGACATTGCCCAGGTTTCCGGGATTCTAAACACCGTTCCCGGAACCCGCTTCGCCATGATTCTTTCCGAACGGGGAGACGGAATTGTAAAGGGTAGCCTGCGATCGGAAGAATATAAAGATGTCGACGTTTCCAAAATCGCCGCAAGGCTCGGTGGTGGCGGCCACAAACTGGCGAGCGGGTTTGAAATCAAGGGAAAAATCGTTGAAACGGAGGATGGATGGAAAATAATATAAAATTAAAATGTAAAAATCAAAAATTAAAATTTATGTGTCGCTTCGCGACATTTTTTTTGTATGCTAAGATAATCCTATGAACATCGGCTGCCACATTTCCATCGCCGGAGGAATTCAAAATGCGCCTGAGCGAGCGCACGATTTGGGATGCGAAGTGATGCAAATTTTCACCCGCTCTCCCCAAGGAGGAAAAGCGCCGGAGCTTACTAAAGAAATTATTAATTCATTCAAAATTCAAAATTCAAAATTCAAAATTCTTAATACTTATATTCACACACCGTATTATATAAACTTCGCTTCCGGCAACAACCGCATCCGCTACGGATCAGTGAGTGTCGTCCGGGATGAACTGGAGCGCGGAAGCCTCCTCGGTGCGAAATATGTCATGACTCATCTTGGATCAGCCAAAGAATTGGGACAAAAAAAAGCCCTTACCAAAACGATTGAGATGCTCAAAAAAACTTTGGAAGGATACGCTGGAACAACTAAATTGCTCTTGGAAAACAGCGCTGGAGCTGGAGAAATCATCGGCGATGACTTATCGGAATTAGCCGGAATTATTAAGAAAGTCAACCATCCGGCTTTAGCTGGAATCTGTCTTGATACCCAACACTCTTTTGCTTCCGGTTATGACTGGCGGGATTTTGAAAAAACCATCAAAAAGATTTCTTACGAAGTCGGACTTCGTAAGATCAAACTTATCCATGCCAATGACAGCCAGACCGATTTTGATTCTAAAAAAGACCGCCATGAACATATCAGGAAAGGAAAAATAGGTTTGGACGCTTTCAAAAATATCGTCGCTTTTGCTCAAAAAAATGAGATTGATATGATTTTGGAAACCAAATGGCCGGAAGTGAAGGAAGACATAAGTGTGTTAAAAAAATTAAGAGATGCATAATTGTCATTCCCGCGAAAGCGTGAATCTAGTAAAGTAAAAAACCAATAAGTTAAGACTGGATCCCGGGTCAAGCCCGGGATGACAAATCTATCTTATGAAAATAGCTATCATTTCCGACATCCACAATAACACCACCAATCTTCAAAAAGTCCTGAATTACTGCAGATATAATGAGATTAAAACCATTATCTGTTGCGGCGATCTGGCGTCAGATGAAACGCTGGATTTTTTAAATGATAATTTTAACGGAGCAATTCATTATACTTTTGGCAACATGGACAATGATCAGTTAAAAAGTCATTTAGACGCTAAAATATATAAGCACACAAACATTTATAATAATTTTGGGGAAGTTGAGATAGAGAACAAAAAAATCGCTTTCGTTCATTTTCCAGAAATTGCCAGAAAACTTGCGGAAACTGGGAAATATAATTTCGTTTTTTATGGCCACACCCACAAGCCTTGGGAAGAAATAATCGGAAAATGCAAAATGCTGAATCCGGGAAATGTAGCGGGAGAGATATATTTTCCGACTTTTGCAGTCTGGAACACAGAAAATGATAAATTTGACCTTATAAGAATTCACAATCTTAAATAATAGAATTTTGAATTTAGTATTTGGAATTTGGAATGAGAATCAAGAATATAGAATCTAGATTCAAAATTCCGTATTCTCATTCTAAATTCTGAATTCACAATTCTAAATTCACAAATGAATAAACAAGAACAACTTAAAAACCTTAACGACCGCATGATGAAATGCAGCCAATGTGCCCTGCGCAGCGGTTGCACCCAAGTCGTTCCCGGAGAGGGATCAGCAGACGCAGAAATCATGTTTATCGGCGAAGGGCCTGGGCAAAAAGAAGACGAGCTGGGCCGGCCATTTGTCGGTGCGGCTGGAAAGTTTCTCGACGAAATGCTGGGGATTATTAACCTGAAGCGCGAAGAAGTTTACATTGCTAATATTGTCAAATGCCGCCCGCCCCAAAATCGCGATCCACTTCCTGAAGAAGCGGCTGCCTGCTGGCCATGGCTTCTTTCTCAAATAAAAATCATCCAACCAAAACTCATCGTCACTCTCGGCCGCCATTCAATGGAAAGATTCTTGCCCAATCAAAAAATTTCCCAAATCCATGGCCGGGCAATGAAAAGAGAAGTAGACAAGATAGGAAAACAAGTATTTTATACTCTTTATCACCCCGCCGCCGCGCTCTATAACGGTTCCATGCGCGAACTGCTAATTAAGGATTTCAAACGTATTCCGAAAGTGATTGAAAAAATAAAAGAAGCTATTTGAATTGACCCTGTTTTGTATTTTTGATAGTCTAAAATAAGTTAAAAACTGGTCCGGTGGCCGAGCAGTTAGGCAAGGGTCTGCAAAACCCTCTACAGCGGTGCAACTCCGCTCCGGACCTCAAAGATTTTGTAAGCCCAGGTGGTGGAATTGGTAGACACAAGGGACTTAAAATCCCTCGATCGCAAGATCGTGCGAGTTCGAGTCTCGCCCCGGGCACAATACAAAAACCTCCTGATTACCCAGGAGGTTTTTGCTTTAGATGATTTACATAATCACTTCTGCTTCAAGATTTTTTCTTCCGAAAGAAAAGGCATCTTTTTTGGTTTCCATATAGATATCTATATGGTTACCCTTAATTGCTCCGCCTCGGTCTTCACAGATACGAGTTCCCATTCCTTCGATCTTGATTTTAGTACCGAAAGGAAACTGAGGAGGACAAGCAATAGTCACACCTTCCTTGACCTTGAGGCCGGAGGCGGTGATTCCATCGCTTTTTCCGCATTCATCAGCGGCGGCAGTATACGCAGAAGCATTGATTGTAAATTTACCTTGAGGATAACTAGCATTTTTTCGCTTTTCCTCATATTTGGCTAAAACTTTCTCTCTTTTGATTTCGTCTTCGGTTTTAACCGAAATATATCCTTCGAAGTTTTTGGGAGTGCTGGCAAGCAGCATGGTATTTTTGTCCCTAATAACTCCGTTTTCTAATATGAAATTGTCTTCTATTTTAAAGTTTATGTTTGTTTCATTAGAGCCCGCTTCGAAAGCTTCCACTGTCGAAGCAACTTGCGGTACTGTTACCATGCAAAGCATGGACAGCGCCACAGCACTTCTAATGATACGCATTATTTAACTTTAAATGTTAGTCTCGCACGTTATTTCCTCAATCAAGCCGTATAAAATAGAGATTTCAGAACTTATTAAGGAAACAAAGTGCGAGGCCAGTATTAAAACCCCTTTCGGGGCTCGTCTACTGACTTGCCAGTATAGCAAATCCAGTCCAAAAAGTCAACTATACATACGTAATCTTGGCTTAAATAAGCCATCGTAAAATAGCCAATTGCCACTTATTGCCTTAAATAAGCCGCAAAAACCAAAAAAATCCCTCAATGGGAATTTTGGCTTAAATAAAGGTAATAACAACAAAAAAACCACCCCCTATAACTTACGCTATTGAAACCATTCTTTCTTACGCTCTCTCTAGCGCCCATCGCTTACGCTAATGATCTCCTCTCTCTTCAGAAAACCATTAACGCCTTGCCATTTACCTTATTGACTCTCTCCCCAGAGGTGGTTGCCATTGCACATCTAGTACATTTTAGAACCAGCCTTCTTACATAAATTGATACATCTGTTTCTCTCTATAGGCCATAAGCCGAGGTCATTGTTTTCAAAAACCAGGGAATGGCAACTACCAAGCCTAAAAGTGGCAAAATAAAAGCAACAATTGTCGCGATTAATGTCCACAAAAAATACTTTCTTGTCCTTTCTACTGAGCTATAAATTTCATCCAATTTTTTGCTCTGTTTTTTAAATTTTTCCAGAATTTCTTGTTCCATTATGTTGATTTATTTTTTATGCTAACTTAACAATTTTGTAAAAATCTAACTATCTTTAATTATTTTTACGCTTTTATTCTACCACAAAGAGTTCCAGCTGTCTTTTTTGGCAACAAAAAACAAGGCTTTCCATAGCCTTATCTTGAGCGGGTAACGGGAGTCGAACCCGTATCTCTACCTTGGCAAGGTAATATAATAGCCGCTATACGATACCCGCCTACGCTACGCTCTGGCGGGCAAGCCCGCTTTTGCAAAGCTTAGATTTTCAATTTTTCATTCTTAAACTTCAACTTCTTTTGGTGCCGAGTCCCGGGATCGAACCGGGGACACAAGGATTTTCAGTCCTCTGCTCTACCACTGAGCTAACTCGGCTCACTTTCATTATATATACGATAAAAACTGTGGGCAATATAGGACTCGAACCTATAACCCCCTCGGTGTAAACGAGGTGCTCTAGCCATTGAGCTAATTGCCCATTTTTCGCGGTGCCTTCGGCGGGACTCGAACCCGCACGGCCTTGCGACCCATGCACCTCAAGCATGTGTGTATACCAATTCCACCACGAAGGCAAAACTATATCAGCGAGATTATTTGTTCTTTTCCTCAGTCCTTGTTTCTTCCTTTTTTTCTTCAACTTCTTCTGCTGGTTTTTCCTCTTCTTTCTGAATATAATCCTTAATGTCCTTATATTTCATTCGGCTTTGCTTGGTAGTCAGATCCCGGACATAATAAAGCTTCGCCCTTCTAACTTTGGCTTTTTTGACCAGCGTTATTTTTTCGACATTTTTGGAAAGCAGCGGCAAAATCATCTCAACGCCGACGCCATGCGTCACTTTTCGAACGGTTATTTTCGGCGAAGAACTCTGGCGGGCGCTGACAGAAAGAACCAGTCCTTCAAAAATCTGAACCCGCTCTTTGCCGCCTTCTTTGATTTTCAGATGAACTTTCACCACGTCTCCAGATTGAAAATCCATTTTTTTCCCTTTTCTTTGCTCGCTATTAAACTCAATTACTTTCTTTTCCATATAATTATTATATCAATTAATTACAAAAAATAAAAATAAAGACTTTAAAAGCCTCTAAATTTAGCTCATTCATACTAACTTTTTATCCTCTTTTCGTCAACCCCGTTAAATAGCAATTTATTAAAATCACTTCTCCTTAACAAATTCGAATTTTCTGATAAATTTTAACAATTAAATTTAATTCTTATTTAACAGGGTCAAGCAATCAATAATTTCAGAAAAATCTTCCGGAAGCTCCGCTGAAAAGCTATACTTCTTGCCGAATAAGCTAAGCTCTATGCTCCTTGCATGGAGCATTTGTCTTTTAGCAAATAATCCGTCCTTGCTATTCTTTAGCTTATATATTTTATCGCCTATTATAGGATGGCCGATAGATTTCATATGTACTCGAATTTGATGCATTCGTCCCGTTTTCGGACTGGCTTCAATCAGAGAATATTTTTTATATTTTTTTATTACTCCATACTCGGTCAGAGCCAGCCTTATTTTTGTCCTGGTTTTTCTTCCGGCAATTATCTGTTTTTTATAGTTGCTTGAACGCGCAATTGATTTTTCAATAGTTCCTTTGCTATTTTCCATTTTTCCATAAACTATGGCCAGATATTTTTTTTCAACTTCCCTGTTTTTAAACTTTTTTTTAAGTTCCTCAAAAGTCTTTTGATTTCTGGCAACAATCATGACTCCGCTCGTATCCTTGTCTAGCCTATGGACAATCCCGGGACGAATTTCGGGTTCATCGCCAACAGATTTAATTCCAGGAAATTCATAAACCAACCAGTTAGCCAGGGTGTTAGTTTCACTTAATTTTGAAGGATGGACTGAAATCCCAGCTGGCTTATTGATAGCAATAATATTTTTATCCTGATATATGATTTCAAATTTTATATTTTTATTGGGAACTAGCTTTCCTGATTCTTTTTCAAAATTAACTTCTATTTCATCGTTTTCTTTCAAAATATAGCTTGGTTTTATTTTTTTATTATTGGTTAAAACATTGCCATCTTTTATCTTCCTGGTTATCTCTCCACGGCTGATTTTTTCATTAAAAAAAACTTCCTCTTTGAGGAATTTATCAATTCTTTTTCCTGAACTATTTTTTTCTACAGTTATATTTTTCATCGTGCCCAGAAGAGGACTCGAACCTCCAATCCCTTGCGGGAACCAGTTCCTAAGACTGGCGCGTATACCAATTCCGCCATCTGGGCATTTGCAAAGCGTGCCTTGAGCGAGACTCGAACTCGCAATCCCTTGCGGGAACATGCTCCTGAAGCATGCGCGTATACCAATTCCGCCACCAAGGCAATGCTACATTTTTTCTTTTAGAATTTCCCTGATTTTTTTTCTTCCAGCACAGCTTTTGTAATATCTTTCCATATATCTAGCCTCTGCTAGCAAATTGTAATTTTCCTGATAAATTAATTCCATCGGCAATCTATTTTTTGTACTTTCTACCTTGCCTTTTTCATGTTGTGCGAGTCTTCTTTTTAAATCATCAGTAGAACCAATGTAAGTTTTTCCATCTTTTAAGCTTTTTAAAATATATAGATATCCTGTTATCATGGCTTTACTAATTCCGCCCGCCTCGCGTCGACGAGCGGTCGTCTCCGCAAGTCGAGGCGGGCCATCAAGGCATTTCTAAAACTAATTCAAAAGCGCGTTTAGCCTTCTCACTTCCTCTTTCAGTACTCCCTCGTTCTCATATTCTCCATGATGCCTTGTCCCTTCTCCATAAGTTTCCTTTTTTGCGTCATAATGGATGTTAATTATCATATCAGCTCCTTCCGTTTTCACATACATATGGAATCTGGGATATCCGGAAGCGGAAAACGGCCGCACAAAACTCATCTCATTCCCCTCGCTTCTCTGAAAGGAATATCCCAACCGACGAAGCATGTTCACTGGATTTTCCTTAATATTTTTAACTTCTATTTTCATACTAAGCTAATTTCTTACCCTCCTCTCCCCTTGGGAGAGGATGTCCCGTTTAGCGGGACAGGAGAGGGGAAAAATTAATCATTTAGATTATTCTTATATAATCTCTTTGCAGTCTCGACTGTATTTTTCATCAGCATCGCCACCGTCATCGGCCCAACGCCTCCTGGAACCGGAGTGATCGCGCTGGCAATTTCTTTCACGTTTTCAAAGTCCGCGTCTCCAACTAATTTTCCATTCGATAATCTATTCATCCCGACGTCCACAACCACAACTCCCTTTTTTATCATGTCTTTTTTAATCAGTCCAGCTTTGCCGACCGCAGTAACTAAAATATCCGCTCTTTTTGTAATTTCTCCTAAATTTTCTGTTTTTATATGAGCCACTATGACTGTCGCGTTCTCTTCGAGAAACATCATCGCCATCGGCTTTCCGACAATATTGCTCTTTCCCGCAACCACGCATTCCCTTCCTGAAATTTCGATATTATTTCTTTTTAATATTTCCATAATTCCTGCTGGAGTGCACGGTAATAATTTTCCAATACCGATAGACAGTTTTCCAACATTTTCCGGGTGAAAACAATCCACGTCTTTCTTAGGATCAATTGATTCAATAATTTTTCCTTCATCAATATGTTTTGGGAGAGGCAGCTGCACCAGAATTCCATGAGTTTTTTCATCCGCATTTAGTTTTTGAATCAGTTTCAATAATTCTTCTTCCGTTGTACATTCCGGCATCTCAAAAACCTGGGAATTAATTTCCATTTCCTCGCAAGCTTTCTTTTTGTTATCTACATAAATCTTTGAAGCCGGATCATCGCCAACGAGTATTACAACCAAGCCCGGAGCTATTCCGGTTTTTTTAAGCTGCGCTATTTCTATTTTCAGCTCTTCCTTGATTTCAGAGGCTAATTTTTTCCCGTCTAATATTTTTGCGCTCATAATCCTATGCTAACTTTAATTCTATCTTTTGTCTAGAAAAAAACCTCATTCGTCCCGCTTCGCGGAACAACTTCTCCTTAGTAAAGGAGAAGGTTAAACTTTTCCCTCTCCTTGGCAAGGAGAGGGTAGGGTGAGGTTACAGCATTTGACAGATTTCGATAGGCATGCTATATAAAATACACATTTAAAAAAGAGGCGACGGTGTCCGGCGGCGTTTCAGCGCCAAAGGAAGAATTGGAAAAACCCAATCGCAAGGAGAGGAGAAATGGGCGTTATTGTGTCTTGTTCCAAATGGAAAATTTATAATAATACAGTCACCGTCCCGGCCACCTGCAACCGCAACACCGGCTGAGCGACCCGTGGGCGCCCGCCAGACTGACGATGTCTGGCTAGTCAGCCCTGGGAAATGGCCGTAGTGTAACCGCCGTCCGCGCCCCCTCCGAGCAAGCCTCGGACCAGTCCACAAGGGACATTGGGCGCGGCCGGCACACACAGCATTTGCCCGCCATCGTCTGCGCGGGCAGAAAGGACAAATATGCGCCGCATACCCTTTTCAGGGTTGAGAACCAACGTCTCAGCGACGCAACCGGATGTCTGCAATCCAGACTCTAGTCCCGTGAATAGGCCCCGCTCCACGGAATTTACGCCACTGGAGCCGCCACGAATTTAGGACGTATTAGGGACGCAGTCTGATTGCAGACGTCACCCAGCAGAGCCCAAGAGTTCTCAACTCTCGGGCTCATTTTTTTTATCAAAAAACTTGCTAATTTGTAATAATTAGTGATATAATATCACTATCTTTATGTCATTCCCGCGAAAGCCTGCCTGTCCGGTAGGCAGGCAGGAATCTAGTTATATGAATACTTCCCCTCTCGCCGATCGAATCCGCCCCCAGACTCTCAATGAATTCTTCGGCCAGAAAAAACTAATCAGCAAAAATTCCTATCTCCAAAACGCGATTGAAAATGACCGCGTACCTTCAATGATTTTTTGGGGTCCGCCCGGATCGGGAAAAACAACTCTTGCCCAAATTATCGCCAACCTTACGAAGTCCGACTTCATAAAACTTTCCGCGGTTTCATCCGGCAAAAAACAACTGGTAGAAATTGTTGAAAAAGCGAAAGAAAATATAAAAATTAAAAAGAAAACTATTCTTTTTATCGATGAAATTCATCGTTGGAACAAAGCTCAGCAGGACGCTCTTCTTCCCTACGTTGAAAACGGAACTATCATTCTCATCGGCGCCACCACTGAAAATCCCAGTTTTGAAGTCATTGGCGCTCTCATTTCTCGCGCTCGGGTTTTTGTTTTGGAAAAATTGGAAAAAGAAGATATTGAAAAAATCTTAAAGCGTGCAATTAGCATTGTAGGGAACGCACATGTGCGTTCCGAAAAAAAAATAAAAATCTCCGAAGACACTATTAGGTTGATTTCCAATCTTTCCAATGGCGATGCCCGCATGGCGCTAAACACCCTGGAAGCTTTGATCAACGCAAACAAAAATATAACTGAAAAACTCGTCAAAGAAATTCTCCAAAAAACCCATCTGCTTTATGATAAAACCGGCGAAGAGCATTATAATATTATTTCCGCCCTCCACAAATCCATGCGCGGAGGCGATGCCAATGCCGCTCTCTATTGGCTCGCTCGCATGATTGAAGGTGGCGAAGATCCGCTCTACATTGCCCGAAGGTTAGTTCGATTCGCTTCCGAAGACATTGGCCTTGCCAATAACACTGCCTTAATTTTAGCCAATGCTGTTTTTGATGCTTGTCACAAGCTGGGTTACCCAGAATGCAATGTCCATCTGGCTCAATGCGTCATTTATCTTTCTAAATCCAAAAAGGACGTAACCGCCTACCTGGCTTATGAAAAAGCCAAGAAAGATGTGACTGATTTTGGCAATCTTCCTATCCCCTTCCACATCAGGAACGCTCCGACAAAACTGATGAAAGAATTGGGATATGGAAAAAATTACAAATACACGCCTCTTGAAGACAGCTCAGATCAAACTTACCTTCCGAATAAACTGAAAAACAAAAAATACATATAAAAAAAGCCGATCCATTAGAATCGGCATTAAAAATCTTCTTTGGGAAGCTATTCGGCTGGGCGAAGAACATCTTCTTTGATTTTGTCAATCTTATTGAGGATATCTTTGACGCACTTAGGCACCTCCTTAAGCTCACAAGTGCCAATCTTGATATCATCACTGATAGCTACCAGCTCTAACTTGGCGACAAAAATCTTTAAATATTTTGGACCGTCAATATCATCAATTAAGTCCTTGAGTCTTTTTTTCGCATCCTCAAGATAGATGTTATGAATGGAGTCAAGAACCCTGGAAATGCCGACATAAGCTGAAACAGATATCGCTTTGATTTCTTGGCGTTCTTGATCCATCTCGCCTTCCTCCTTAAAAATGTCAATTAAAAAGAGCTTCTCCGCAACACATGAAACATCCTACTTTAATTTTTTATCACTTACCAATAATTTGAAGCGCGATCTGCCTCGGTCTTGAATCATCTAGCTCCACGGCAAAAATCCGCTGCCATTGTCCGAGCTGCAACTTAGATTTCACAATATTAAGAAACACTCCCGGAGTGAGAAAAACGGCTTTACAGTGGCTATGACCGTTTATCGGCTCGTTCGGATTCATATTGACTGTCCGAATTTCAAAATTATCGTGCATGTATTCCATTGTCCGAGGCGCTACTTTCTCCAGGGTTTTTTTGAGATCCCCGAGAAGCAGCGGTTCGGCTTCCTGGATTATCACTGCCATTGTCGTATGCATAGACTGGACATTTATTATTCCATCCTTAATTCCCTTTTCTTTGATTACTTTTTTTACCTTATCCGTAACATCAATAAAATCCAAAGTAGCATTGGTAGTTAGATTTAGAACATGGTTTACAATTTTCATTTTTTATATTAACCCTATTGAATATTTTTTCTTTCAGAAAAAATAATTTTGCAAAGCAAAATTTATTCAGCAGGGTAAATTATTTTTTGAGATATTTTTTTTAATAACTCTACAGCCTTTTTATCTTGCTTAATCAGTATAATCTTTTTCATTATTTCATCAAGGGAAGCCGGCAAATGGCTGTTTTTGGAAAGAAAAATTCTCATTGATTTTTCGTTTGGGTTATTCTCAATATATCTGGCTATCATCGCATACCAAAGATTGTACGTTTCCCTGCTTATGCTTATATCCATTCCTAAAAATGGCGGGTTATTGAAATAGTTTTTGAGCTTTTCCCAGTTATTATATTCACCATAGGAAAATTCATCTTCCAAAATTTTTGACGGAAAATTATATAAATCGGAAGTATTTTGCAATTTGTAAAATCCCAGATCATTTAGAATTTTTTCCCTCTTCATATCGCACCAAAGATGAAATTTCCATCCAGCTTGAAATGAAGTTAATCCCGAAAAATCCAGATTAAGCGGAAGAAACTTCATATGAGTATCTTTTCTTTTCACGTTTTCATCAATTCTCCGGATATCCGGAAAAACACAGCCCAGAAGAAATTCGTCTTTATTTAACTTCCCCAGAGGATAAGAAATTTTTTCTTCGCCATTGGAATTTTTAACGAGAGACCCTGTTTCAAGAGCTTCAAAATATTTTTTCGCATAGACGATATGGGAAATTTGGGAGGCCATAAGATTGTATTTAGTATAAAGTATTTTTGAAAAAATAAAAAATGGCTGCCGAAATTATATTCCGACAGCCGTAAGACACGACATATCATCGAAGACATGCGTTATACGATGATTCAATCAACCGGTCGCCATTGGCAACCGCTGCTGAAACTTTTCTCAAAATCAAAATCAACCCGCTGTTTTCAACAGTTGCTACATTCCTTCCTGTGTTTTGAAGCAAAAACTCTCCCGGCTGCATAATGAAAAGAGAACCGATATCATTTCCTTCTAAAATTTCGAAAAAACGTGGAATCTCTGCTTGAAGAATCAAACATCCTTCCGCCTCACAGCAAATCCACTTTTTGAAATTTGGGTTTACGAACACTTCTTTTTTTCTACGACAAAAACCGCAAAAATAGCTGACTTTCAACATGGCCATCTGAATTCTCCTTTGAAATAAGTTTATTTCACCCAGTATTTCCCCTTCGTTTCCTCGTCTTCTAATTTCTGTTCTTCCTTAATCTTATTTTTTGCCATTTCGCGAAGATTGCTCAAATCCTCGTTTAACAGCTTTTTTGCAAATTTTAAAAGATCTTTTTTATCATTTAGCTCTGGTTTTTCTATAACTTCAGCCAATAAAACATCCAATATCCCCCCTATTTTCGGCCCCGGTTGCATTTTAAGCTCTCTTATTAAGTCATTTCCGTTAATTTTCAACTGTTTCACAGAAATCGGGTCTTTCGACACCTTTTCCACCATATATTTAAAATGGCGTAATTTATAAGGAACGGCTTTTTTGACTCCAGATCCCAGTCGGTCAGCAATCCGAACATCAATCAGGTCGTTTATATTTTCCATTCCTACTTTCCGCACTACCCTTCGCACTCCTGCCTCCCCTACTTCATCCACATTGTAGTAGAACATATGATTCTGCACTAAAAGTACGGTTTTGTCAATAGTTTCACGTGAAAACCGCAGCCGCGACAAAATCTGGCGCGTAATTTTCGCTCCAGCATACTGATGATTATAGAAAGTTGTCGCTTTTCCCGATCCGCCTTTAGTTTGAGGCTTGCCAATATCATGCAATAGGCTTGCTAGGCGCACTTCCAGCTTTTTTGACGGACATTTTTCCAAACTCGCGATCAAATGGTCAAAAACATGGCGGTATGGGCCATCATAATGATGAAAACCTTGCTCCATCCCGACAGCCTTTTCAAATTCCGGAATAAATTGTCGAAGCAATCCTGTTTCATGAAGCATAATTACTCCTTCGGCTGGATGGTCAGAAAGAATAATTTTTTCAAATTCATCTCTAATCCTTTCGGCAGATATAAATTTTAAGTTTCCAGCGTTCTTTCTTATTGCATTAAATGTATTATTTTCAATCTCCCAGCCGTTTTGAATTTTTAATTTCGAATTTTGATATTGTTTCGGATTTCGAATTTCGGATTTCGGATTTCCATTGAGCGTACTCGCGAAACGGACTGCTCTCATCATCCGAAGAGCATCCTCATTAAATCTATCATCCGCATTTCCAACTGCTCGTATTATTCTACTTTTTAAATCTTTCTGCCCATCGAACGGATCAATAATTTCATAGCACATATCCTCTGCCCCTCTCTGAGGGGAAGTGCCCGAAGGGCGAAGGGGTGGGATTTTTATCGCTAGCGAGTTAATCGTAAAATCTCTCCTACTCAAATCTTCTTCTAAAGTTTTTGCAAACTTGATTTCATCCGGATGCCTTTTGTCAGTATATTTCGATTCAATCCGATAAGTTGTAATTTCAACGACATCCACAGTATCCTCACCTTCTTTGATTTTAATTCCGACAGTTCCAAACTGATTTTCATAAACAGAATCGGGGAAAATTTTCAAAACTTCTTCCGGCTTGGCATTTGTTGCGATGTCCCAGTCTTTTGGAGCTTTATTAAGCATCAAATCCCGCACGCATCCGCCCACGACAAAAGCCTTAAAACCGCCAGTTTCGAGTTTTTTGATTATATCCGATACATAATCCGGCATTAAATTTTTCATATGTTTTGCGTGCGCTTGGCAGGAATCGAACCTGCGACGCCCGCCTTAGGACGGCGGCGCTCTATCCACTGAGCTACAAGCGCAATTTTTTAGCCATTAACAATTTTTTCAATTTCCAAAAAAATTTTTTCATTCCAATTATGGCCAACTTTTCCTAACTCGATTAATTGTATCTTTTTTTCTTTTATTATTTCAGCTGCTTCGTTGTCAAAAAAATGATTATCATTTTTACCTCTTATTATAATGAGATCGTCTTTTGGAATTTCATCGATGATAGGAAGCGGATCAACCTGCATTAATTTTATCAAATTAATAATCCCCCGGAATATATATGGAAAACACCTGCTTCTTTTCTTTGTTATTTTTGATCTTTCGAATATTTCATGTTTTATCCATCTAAGAAACCAGTTTGATATTTTTCTTTTGGGCGCAAGCGGCATTGTTAATATTAATTTCGAATTTTTGTTCTTTTTCCAATTTAAGAGTGCCCAATTGGCGCCTGTACTATATCCGACAATATATTCAGCATCAATTTTTTGATTGATGTCTATTTTTTCTTTCCAAATATCCAGTCCCGGCCAATTCACTAAATTTTCAACTGTATCCATCCAGCCTGGAATAAAAATTATCTTTTTTTTCATGGTGGACCTAGGCAGAATCGAACTGCCGCCCGTGCAATGCGAATGCACTGTTCTACCACTAGACTATAGGCCCTCAACTATTTTTAATACATCGCCATAGCAATCTCTTAGCCAATACGTATATTTTTCTGAATTATTTTTCAAATCTTTCGCCAGCCATTTGGTACTCGCCCATTTCCAATCTTCCGCCTCATTTTTATTCAAAATAGGATCCTTGCTGTACTTTCCAAAAAAAACGTGGTCATATTCATATTCCGTAAAGCCATTGTCCAACTTGGCTTTGTACATGAAAGTATGGATTTCTTTTAATTCCGTGTCTATTCCCATTTCATCTATTAGCCTTCTTCTTGCCGCGTCTGCGGTTGCTTCTCCTGGAGCCGGATGGCTGCAGCAGGTATTCGACCATAATCCTCCGGAATGATATTTTCCGCCGGCTCTTTTTTGAAGCATCAGCTCGCCATTAGAATTAAAAATAAAAATTGAAAAACACCTGTGAAGCAGGCCTTTCTTATGCGCTTCCAGCTTTTCTTCCTCTCCAATCGCATTATCTTTTTTATCAACCAAAATCACTTTTTCCATAAATTTACACTGTGGGTGTATCTGGACTTAAACCAGAGACCTTACGGATGTGAACTGTACGCTCTAACTTCACCCTGTTACATCTGAGTGGGTGCAAGTGGATTCGAACCACTGACCCCTACCGTGTGAAGGTAGTACTCTAACCAACTGAGCTATGCACCCAGATGTAACAGGGCAAGACTGAGCTAATCGTCCAAAGTCTTAAAATAGTGGACCATACCGGGATCGAACCGGTCACCTCATCCATGCCATGGATGCGCTCTACCAGATGAGCTAATGGCCCCAATATGCTTTCATTAAATATATTTTATCATAAGCAACTAAATGTAGTTAGTCAATAAAAATTCAGGCTCGCTGCAGTTTCTGCAACGAGCCTGTTTGACACGCCAAAGTACTAAAAAATTAAGCCTCATGGAACTCTTTACGAAGAGTTTCAAAAAGCTCCTTTACGGAAATTATCCTTTCCGCAAGATACGCGTTTGTTCCGGCAAACGCAAAACCGTAGTGAAACTTTCCGAGCTTTGCATTTTTCAAAGCGCGCGCAATACAGTAGGGACTGCTTTTCATGAAGCAGGATTTGATGCACTGGTACGGGCACTAGAAGGGCTGTTTTTTTCCTTCTTTAACTTCTTCCAAAAACTGGTTGTTAATAGCCCTTCCTGGCATGCCCACAGGACTTTTGATGATGACGATATCTTTTTCCTTCGCATCAATGTAAGTCCGCTTGAATTCAACGTCGGCATCACACTCACTGGTCGTCACAAAACGAGTGGCCATTTGCACCGCACTCGCGCCAAGATTTAAAAACTTTCTGATATCACTGCCGGTATAAATTCCTCCGGCAGGAATAACTGGAATCATACTCTTTCCTTTTTGACAAAATTCACTGACTGATTCAAAAACATCAACTACTAGCTTTTCCAATGAAAATTCCGGCTTATTAAGATCTTCTGCATTAAAACCAAGATGCCCGCCTGCTTTAGGCCCTTCCACTACAAAAGCGTCTGGCAAATAATTAAAATTCTGCAGCCATCGTTTACATAACGCTCTTGCTGCTCGACCGGATGAAACGATGGGTATTAATTTTGTTTTACATCCTTCCTTGAGGTATTTTGGCAAATCCAAAGGAAGACCGGCGCCAGAAATGATAACATCAATTTTTTCTTCTATAGCCGCATTCACGAGGTCAGAAAAATTCGTGAGGGCCACCATAATGTTAACACCCAGAATTCCTTTCGTAGCCTCCCGAGCTCTTCTAATTTCCCGTTTCAAAGCCCTAATATTCGCTTCGATCGAGTTAGAAATAATATCCGGTTCATCAATTCCAACCATTGCGGCAGCGATCACTCCAATTCCGCCTTCATTTGCAACGGCAGAAGCCAAACCGGAGCCAGAAATTCCCACACCCATGCCTCCTTGAATAATGGGGAGAGATAACTTTTTTAATAATTCTTTCATTGTCTCAATCATTTTATTTTATCCTTTTCTGTATAAGGTTTATATTCTGTAACTTTTAGATTTTAAGGAACTTGATAAGTTTATCACAGAATTTGTTTTATATATAATAAAGTGGTTATAATACAAGAAAGTCATGAATTATATTTACTGTTTTTGGAGTAAACTCAAAATAAAACCAGATATTTGGTTTTTTTATGGATTTTTATTAACTTTTACTTTTAGTATCCGGAAAGTACTGTTTTACTTTCCAATTAAAGGAACTTTTAATGAATATACCGGAATATACGTTTATATTTCCGATATTTTTTTATTTTTCACGATGTTATCGTGGATTATACTCATATTATCCAATAAAAACATTTATTTGTCAAACTGTAAGTTGTGGATAACTCAACTTATACACAGTTTATATTGTAAAATAGCCCTAGAATTAAAGTTTATTTTTTTTAATCGTTCAATTAACCTACCAAATAATTATTATGAAAATAGTTCAACTGATAAAGTCTCTAAATGTTCTACACATGCCTTATTACTTTCAAATGTTTCGTCTCTTGAAAAATGTTCCACGTGGAACATTACATGGAACAAACATGGTATATTCATCATTATTCCATTAGTCATTGTAATATGGTCATTTATATCAATCATATGGTCGTCTAATCAAACCATAGCTGTTTTTAGATCTATCAAACTTTTTGAGTATTTTTTGTTATATTCATATATTGCATTTAGACTTGTTCCATTTATTAAATCAAAAGTATGTTCCACATTTGCTTCACAAATTGTTCCACGTGGAACAATTTTTATGGGATGGAATAGTATAATGGTGATTATTATAATAATTGGCTTATTTCAGTCAATAATTGGAATCATCCACTTCATTGATCAACACTCAATTGGCCTTTTTTGGCTTAAAGAAAGCATAATTTCACCTGATATCGCTGGCGTAGCCAAAATTGTTATAAATGGCCAGAAATATATCAGGGCCTATGGCCTATTTCCTCATCCCAATATTCTGGGTGGATTTTTGTTGTTTTCAATTATCATTACACTCATGTATTACAGAATGTTCCATGCTTGCCGTGTAACATCTAATTGTTCTACGCCTGCCCCGTTTAATGTTCCACGTGGAACAATTCTCAATTCCCTTATCCTCGTCCAATCCATCGCATTTTTTTTAACATTTTCTAAATCAGCCATTCTGGGACTGACAATTTCCCTGTTTTATATGTATATTGCTCCTCATCTGGTTAGTGCGACTAAAATGTTCCACCCCATAAAACTTCAAAATGTTCCACATGGAACAATTGGAAGTAATGGGGCAGGCGTGGAACATTTCAAATCCCTAGACAGTAAAATGTCTTTAAATAATATAAAGCATGATCGTAATTTAAGAATTGCGTTATTAATATTTCTCATAATTATTCTGACTTTCTATCTATCATGGACAACCGTTGACTCAATGATCCGAAACTCAATTGAACAGCGTATAATCTATCTCAATGTTTCACGTGGAACAATATTGGCCAATCCAGTTCTTGGCATTGGAATGGGCCAATTCGTTCCCAATATGCAAAAATATACCGCTAATCTTGAACTATGGCAATTTCAGCCTGTTCATAACGTATTTTTACTAATTTGGTCAGAGTTGGGGATAGTTGGATTAGGCTTTTTTACATATTGGATGTACAAAATGTTCCACATGAAACACAAAACCCTCTCTCCTTTACAAGGAGAGGGCTGGGATGAGGTAAATAAGGTTACAAGCGAAACAAATGATAGGGAAGTAGCTAATTCTGATAAATCTATATTACAAAATAAAAGCAATTCTTTGTCAAGTGGTATAACCCTTCGGTATTTTAAGGCAATTCTTCTTGGATTCATTTTTATAATGCTTTTTGACCACTATTTTTGGGATATCCAGCAGGGGAATATCATGCTTTGGATGACGATGGGATTTATTGCTGGATTGAATAAAAATATTACATAAAAATATTTTCTAAATTGTTTCCATCTTTTTCCCAGTTAATTGGATTTTTAAAAATATATTCGCGAATTTTATTCAATTCAATTTCATTTCGAATGATACGATCATAAAAAGACCGTTGCCAAATATTTGTAATACAGGAAATATTTTTTGATTTCATTAATTGAATATATTCTACGGCTGATTTGGATTTAAACGTTTGGATTATTTTTGATAATAATCCAATTTGATTAGAATTTTGTAGGGACAGACCTTATGTCTGTCCTGAATTTTTTATTTGTATTTTTTTATTTTGGGCGGACACAAGGTCCGCCCCTACATTTCCGATAATCTCTATGATCAAATGAACATGGTTTGGCATTATTATGTTTTCATCTAAAAATACACTTGGAGAATAATTTGAAACATTATTTAAATTTTTTAAAATAATCTTTCCCACATCATTCAAAACCATTTCTGTATTTTTAATTTCACCAAAAAATTCTTCACGATTTTTTGTACAGATGGTAATAAAATACATTCCTTGCTGTGAATAATCATAACTATTGAGGCGATTTAATTTACGGTTTTTCATTGGAAATATGGCTATTTTACCCTTACCTCCGGCAGATTATCCCAAGCTAACTCAAACATCCACTTTAAAGTATTATTAATCTCCGCGCTTTCAATGATCACTGCCATTTGTTCTTTGGAAGAAATAAGCGCGACTTTTTGATGGCCGTACACATCCACTTCCACTGAAAAAGGATATTTATCTTTTTTAATTAGTTTACAGACTCGCAATTGTTGCTGGTCTCTCGCCACTAATGATTCTTCCAAATATTTTGTTCCCGGAAGAATCGCCCGCACGCGCACGCCCTTCTTCATTCTTTTTTTGATATACCATTCGATCCAATCTTCACCCAAAACATCTCGGACATCTTCCGAACCAAATGCCAAAATTTCACCGGAATATTTCAGCGCATCGTCATATGCTTCCATGAGTCCTTCCTTACCTTCATAAAATCTAATCTTCGGTTTTGTGCCTTTGACGTTGTAGATGGATTTCAACTGCGGAAGGATTTCTTCAAAAAGGCTTTCTTTTTTTTCAAGGTCTTTTTTTATTTTCTCCGGATCTTCGCCGATGAATAATCTTTTCTTTCCACTAAGCGCCTGAGACACAAGGCCGTCTTTTTGCAGATCAAGAAGAATGTCATAGGCGGTGGTTCTTTTGATGTTGGCCTTCCGGGATATGTCTATTACCGACGCCCCGCCCAATTCCAAAGCCGCCAGATATACATCTGCTTTTCGGCCATGGAGGCCAAATTGTTTGAGAATTTGTCGGGTTTCCATGATAATTATTTTGCAATCTTTGTAGGGACAGACCTTGTGTCTGTCCTGAATTTTTTATTTGTATTTTTTTATTTCGGGCGAACACAAGGTTCGCCCCTACATTTTGCCCTTATTTTACCATATGACGACATTTTTCGTCAAATAATAAGATTTTTAATTATCTTTATTTGCCTTTATTTAGCCATTTTATATAATATATTGCAATTTACTTGACGTAGTTCTTTGACATTTTTGTCATTTGGCTGTATAATTGGCAGTTAAGATGAAAGTTCCAATGAGGAACTGGAATCTTAATAAAAGTTCATTACATTCCAAAAAAGGAGCAAGCTATGAAAATAATGATTATTGACGATACCAATGCAAATCTGGAAGCAGCTCGTACGGCTTCGGCTAATTTTTCTGAGCACGAGTTTTCCTTTTTCAGTTCAGCAAAAGAAGCAGCTGATAAATTGGAAGATTTCGATGCCATAATCTCTGACCTCTTCTTTCCTAATGAGAATCATCATGACGGAAGCAATTTGGATGATTTATATGCAATTTATCGTTCGGAAATGGATCATCCTGTCTTCAATGAGATCGTTGATTATTATTATGGTGGCGACTGGAAAAGAGCAAATGGCAAACTCCAGGATGCCGTAGCATTGCTGGAAGAGGGAACTATTAGAAAAGCTATTGAGAGATTAATCCGTTTCTTCTATGGAAAAGGAGATGCTTGGGGATTAGAAAAAGCAAAGGAATATGAAGAAAGATTAGAAAGCCTCCCTGACCAACAATTTCCATACGGAGGCGCCTTGATTTTGGAGGCAAAAAAGGTTGGAAAAGCTTGCTGCCTAGTGTCGGATATTCATCGCCATGCCGGAGAATATAAAGATGCAGTAGGAGCCATTGATGCCATGACTCTGCTCATACCTCTTATGGGTGCTGGCATCGTTACGATTGAACAAGCGCAATATGATGGAAAAAATAGTTTGACATACATAGGCAATGATGAGCTGTATAAGACTGCGGGCAGTCAGAAAAAGAATTCTCCGAAAGTATGGGTAGAAGCAATTAAAAGAGTTCTTTCTCAAATTGACCACTAAAGGTTTCCGGGAAGTTTATCCTTGCTTATCAAGGCAAAAAACTTCCCAATTTTATTGAGTTTTTCTTGAATAGGTCAAGGAAGATTCATTGAATGAAGGTTCTTTGAAATTACTCACATTACAAATTATAAAGGAGCAATTATGTGGTATGAAATTCATTTTTTTAGGTATGAGTTTGAGTATGCGGAACCTGTACTGTCAGAAGTTCTTTTTTTTAAATCAAGAAAGGAGTTAGAAAAATATCTCGATGGAATGATTTCTGGCAATATGGTTTTTGGAGTGGATACTCTCAGTTTCTATGCAGGCACAATTTACCAATTGTGCAGAAATGGAGTAAAAAGAAAAATTGAAAAATTCCGTAACAATGTTTACAAAAAATATCCAGATTGGTACTAACTTTAAAGACTTGAGCTACGTCTATAAACTGGCTCTTTTTATTTGTAAATCGGCTTTTTTATTTTTTATATAAACAAAAAAGACGCCCCATTGGAGCGTCTCTACAAAATATCTTTTGACTGGATTCCCGCTTTCGCGGGAATGACAAAATAAATTTTACAATACCGTAATCGCGCTGACTTTGTCACCAGCCTGTGGCCTCATAACTCTTACGCCTTGTGTCGCCCGGCCGAGAACGGAAACTTCTTTGAGAGAAATGCGGATAATCTGGCCTTTTTCAGATGTAAGGATTACGTCTTCTTCAATCTGATCCAAATTAACCACTTGCGCGCCGATCAGTTTTCCGGTTTTGGCAGTAACCGATGCCGTCTTTATCCCGCTGCCTCCCCGATTTTGAACTTTGTATGATTTCAGATCAGATCTTTTTCCATATCCGTTTTCCGAAATCACCAAAAGTTGATTGCCTTTCTGATTTTTGAGGACCACATCCATTCCAACTACCTTATCTTCGCTTTTTAGCTTGATTCCACGCACTCCAGCCGCGGCGCGTCCCATTGGACGGACATCTGATTCTTTGAAATGAATAGCTTGTCCGGCGGCAGTCGTCACAACCACTTCATCCGATCCGGTTGTCGCCTCCACCCAGCGGAGCGCATCGCCCTTTTCCAGTTTGATCGCAAGCAATCCAGAACGCCTGACATTATCAAATTCATCGAAGGTGGTTTTCTTGACTGTCCCAGTTTCTGTCACCATGAGAAGATATTTATAATTATCATCTTTTCCAAAAGCAACGATCGCCGTTACGGATTCTTCCGAAGAAAGGGAAAGGAAATTAACAATTGATTGTCCTTTGGCCACTCGGGAAGATTCCGGAATTTCATAAGCCTTGGTTTGGAAAACTTTTCCGGAGTTCGTAAAGAAGAGCATATTGTCATGTGTCATTACGCCAAGAAGTTTTTGAATTTCATCACCTTCTTTGGTTGTCGCACCGATCACGCCCTTTCCGCCACGCTTCTGGACTTTGTAAACTCCCGGGTTCATTCTTTTTATGTAGCCTTCTTTAGTGATAGTTATGATAGCTTCCTCATTCGGAACCAAGTCTTCCTGCTTGAATTCTCCGATTCCGCCTTTCACCACTTTGGTTTTTCGCTCATCGCCATATTTTTCTTTGACTCGAGCCAATTCATCTTTCACAATTGCCAGAATTTTCTTTTCTGATTTCAAAATGGCTTCCAATTCCGCAATCAGCTTCAGTTTTTCGGCCAATTCGTCTTCAATCTTCTTTCGTTCCAATCCTGCAAGTGTCTGCAGCCGCATTTCGAGAATTGCCGTTGATTGTCGATCGGAAAGCTTGAATTTTTTCATCAAATTCGCATGCGCTTCTTCTTTTGTCGGAGATTTCCGGATTGCATCAATCACGGCATCGATATTATCGAGTGCTTTTTTAAGGCCTTCCAATATATGCGCCCGGTCTTTGGCTTTTTCCAAATCATATTTAGTCCGCCTGGTGATAACAATTTTTCGGTGTTCGATATATTCTTCCAAAATATCCTTGAGATTGAGCACTCTCGGCTCGATTCCATTGACCAGCGCCAGCATATTCACCCCGAAGTTCTTCTGAAGATCCGTCATAGAATAAAGCTTGTTGAGAACTTTTTGCGGATAGGCGTCTTTTTTAAGATCAATGACAATCCGCACTCCTTCCTTGTCAGACTCATCTCGGATATCTCGGATCCCCACAATTTTTCCATCTCGAACCAAATCGGCCATTTTCTCAATAAGCGTCGCTTTATTGGTTGCATAAGTCATTTCGCTGACCACAATTTGAAAAGCACCGGCTTTGCTTTCCACTATATCAACTTTGGCACGAGTAAGAATCTTTCCACGACCGGTTCGATATGCTTCCAAAACATCTTTTTTATTGTAAATTATCCCGCCCGTCGGAAAATCTGGACCTTTGACAAATTCTGCCAGATCTTCAATGGTAGCTTCTGGGTTATCAATAAGACATGAAATTCCATCGGCAATTTCATTCAAATTATGCGGAGGAATGTTCGTTGCCATTCCAACCGCAATTCCCATTGAACCATTGAGAAGCAGCTGAGGAAGCGCTGCCGGAAGAACAGTCGGTTCTTTGTGCTGTCCGTCAAAATTAGGGACAAAATCAACCGTGTTTTTTTCAATGTCAATAAGCATTTCCTCGGCAATGGCAGAAAGTTTGGCTTCCGTATAACGATAAGCGGCCGCCGAGTCACCGTCCATCGAGCCGAAATTTCCCTGGCCGCGAACAAGAGGATAGCGAAGAGAAAAATCCTGGGCCATGCGCACCATAGAATCATAAACAGCGCTGTCTCCGTGCGGATGAAACTTTCCCAGCACTTCTCCGACTACTGTAGCTGATTTTCTGAATTTTGCGTTAGCCCGAAGACCGGTGTTCCACATGGAATAGAGGATTCTTCTGTGAACTGGCTTAAGGCCATCCCTGACATCCGGAAGAGCGCGCGCGACAATGACACTCATCGCATAATCAAGATAGCTTTGCGATATTTCTTCGGTAATTTCGCGATTCTTTATATTTTGTACTTGTAGTTCTTTAGTCATACAATTAAAATTTTCAATTCACAATTTTCAATTTTCAATCAATTTACAATTTCATAATTTTCAATGACTAAAACATTTAATCATTGGAAATTGTTTAGAAATTAGAAATTGAAAATTAGAAATTAATTTTGATTTTGCAAATTCCCTTGCCCCTGAAAACCGCTTTTCATTTGGCCGGTTACGTCTTCAAGCGATTTTTTTTGATCCTTAAACTGCTCCAGAATTTGGGGATTCGGAGTTATCTCAGAAGCCGTATTTTTCTTATTTTGCGCCACAATTGACACTATCCAGATAGCAACAACAAAAACCATTGAAATAGAGACCCACATCCAAACATAGCGAATGCGGATATACTCCGGCTTTTGGCGAATTTCATCAATTTTGTCTTGCAATCCCATTGTTTTACGAAATACGAAATGAGCGAAATATGAAGCATTCTATTTATTATTTCGTAGTTCGTTAATTTCGTATTTCGTAAAGTCTATTCTATCCCCATCAGCACCACTTCCATACTTTTTTCATCGATGTCTTTCTTTTTTATATTAAGCTTGGAAAATTTTGTTCTGGGACAATTTCCCATTTCATTGCAAAATTTCTTTTCATCGTCAACGTCTATATTAGACCCGTTTATCTTGTAGTGCATTGGGATTATAATTTTCGGCTCGATCTTTTTTATAATATCCACCGCCTTTTTGCCATCAATAGTATATTTTCCGCCAATCGGAATCATGAGAATATCCACGCCATTTATATCTTCCAGCTGCTTTTCTGTGAGGTCGCATCCCAGATCTCCCATATGGCAAACCCGCATATCTTCACTTTCAAAAACGAAAATAGTATTGAGGCCTTGTTCCGCACCTTGTTTATTATCATGAAATGAAGTAATTCCGACAATATTTATGCCCTTAACTGAATATTCCCCGGGAATATTAACAATATACGGTTCGCCTTTTATGGCTTCGATATTGTTGTGATCATGATGATCATGCGTAGAAAGCACCAGATCAGCGCTGCCCTGGGGCGGGCGAAGGCCGATGGATTTGTCAAAGGGATCAATAAAAAGCGCCACATCCTGCTGGCCTCTTCCTTCAGGCTTTGTGGTTATTTTAAAGCAGGAATGGCCGTAATATTGGATATTCATATAAGAAGATGTGATTTATTACTAACTTATCCTATCATAAAAAAATATGTGTGTCGAGATTCGTCCGAATTGACTAATAGGCTTTTTTGCTCTAGTTTTAATGCAGATTAAAAATTTCCAGGGAGAAGGAGGCTTTGGATTTTAAAATGGTTCATTAATAACTGAGTAATTCGAAAAATTTTCGGTTTTCATATACATGAAACAATGGTGGTAATTATCAAAAAACATAAGTTTTCCCAAAAATAAGGAGACTAGACATGGACAGCAAAAAAAAGAACTTCATTCGTTCAATTTTTAAGTATGGTAGAATTGAAATTCGTGATGTGGATGGTGGCCAGGAGCCGTTTCTTTACAGCACAAAGAATCACGGTCCCGGCTATGTCGATGTGAAAGGGGGAGTTGGTATTGATGAGTTTTTTGAACCAGCTCTTGATCTTCTTGCCGACATAATCGTGCAAGATCAAATTCCTATTGACATTGTAATTGGCATGATGACCGGCGGAGCCCTTCCTGGTTATCGTCTCAAACAACATCTTCAAGAGCGCCTTAATAAGAGAATTGTGTATATCTACCAGCGTGGCGCACGAAAAGAAGGCGGGCACGCCGAACTCGACACAGGTGATCGTAATAACTGCCATATACAGGAAGGCTGTTACGGGCTTGTAGTCGAAGAGCTGGTAAATTTTGCAGGAACAACCACTAACGGCGTTCTCTATGAGCGCAATGTTAAGAAAAGAATCGTTGATCACGCGGCCACAATTCTTTTCTACAAAAACCCCGTGGCAATCGAACGGCTTAAAGAAAACAGCATCACTCTCCATTGGGTTGTTGCGCTTCCGGAAGTTTTGGATCTTGGTTTTCAAGAAGGCTATATTAACCAAAAACAATTCGATCAATATACAGCCTTCCTCCAAAATCCAAAAACATGGAATGAAAGTCGCGGATACGAATTCTTCGGATAAGGAGACATGTCATGTATAAGCGCGCATTTCCAAAATTTTGTCTTGCCATTGACGACAGTTCGGCCGAAAAAGTCGTTTATAAGGCAAATCAGATCAAGGGTGTTCCCGGGAATTACGGAATCAAAGTTAATCTGGATGCCATCGTGGATAGCAAAAGAGTTATTAGTGATATTTGTGTGATAACCGGCAAACCCGTTTTTACTGATTTTAAGGGCTGGAATGGGAATCGGACACTTAAAGAGCTTGTTACTATCGCGGCGGGCGAAGGCGCATCTATGATCAATTTTCACGCCTTAGCTGATAGCATGCTCGAAAAAGCAGTCGAAGAAGGGGAAAAGCTAGGCGTTATCGTTCTTGGAGTTACAATCCTTACCCATTACGACGATGCCTATTGCCGGCGCCATTTTCGACGATCTCTTTCTGAGTCAGTACGCCATTTCGCCAAGGTTTCTCTTGAAAGAGGCTGCGATGGATATGTGATGCCCGGAACTATGCTTGATGCAGTGAAAGGTTTGCGAGGCATTAAATTTATTCCAGGAACAAGGCCGTCGTCTTTCGAAGATAAATCAGCAAATTTTCAGAAACAATTCGAGGATCCACTTATTTGCTTAGCTAACGGCGCCACAATTGTTTCGTGCGGATCTCCAGTATGGAAATCCGATGATCCTTGTAAAGCACTCCATGTGCTTGTCCGTCAAGTGAACAACATCGATTAACTTACAACCCAACCCCGCGATTTAGCAGATAATTCTGCAAAAGTCGCGCGGGTTGTTTTTATTTTTCTTTACGAAACATAAATCTAATACTAGTATATTAATGTATGAGTAATCATATGTTTTATTAAGTATATAAAAGAATATTTTTATATAAAAAAGCTCTGATGGACCCAGTAGTAGAATTTCGACTTTTAATATGCTGAGTCCGACAAACATAATTTGATTGTAATAGAATTATTAATATTTAATAAATTAACTAAGTCTCTTTTGATTTTTCCGTAGGAAAAATCAGTCGAAATTTCACTACTGGGTGGATATTCTCGCTCATGGCCTTTGGGCCGGATCAGCCGGAAAGGCTGTTAATTTAATCCGCCAGCCGGCGGAAAAAGAGCCGCTAAAACTCAAATGGATGGTTGTTTGGGGAATTTTTCCGGATTTTTTTGCCTTTGCCATTTCTTTTTCCTGGATGATCGGGAGCCAGATTTTTCCGTTTATTCCTAAAATCGAGCACTTGGGTCCTGGCAATATGGAGCCGGTTACTCAAAACAGCCTTTTCATAATGCATCTTACCCATACTTTATATAATATCAGCCATAGCCTGTTTATATTTTTCCTTATTTTTGGATTAGCCTGGCTGATTTTTAAAAAGCCTGTCTGGGTTATGACTGGCTGGCTACTGCATATTCTCATGGATATCCCTTCCCATTCCTATGATTTCTATCCCACGCCTTTTCTTTGGCCGATATCTGATTTCAAAATAAACGGCTTCCATTGGGGCACCCCGTGGTTTATGATAACTAATTATTCTTTGATAATAATTGCATATCTTCTTCTATATATTATTAATAAGAGGAATAAAAAAAGAGCCAGTTTATAGACTTGGCTCAGGTCTTTGTGGTTAGAGCGCTACATTAAGCGGCGCTCCCTTTCGTCACCTCCTTTCTCATTTCTTCCCAAAAGATTCTGTGTTCTTTTGGGTTTTCGAGCTCCTCGCCAGAGGAGTTCTTGTGGCCGTAGTCAAAAATATCCGACCACTTTTTTGAGCTGACAAACTGATTAATTGCTTCCAGCTTGTCGTTGTGATGGAACAGGGACGAGGCCATTCTGAATTTCAGGCCTCTTTTTTCGCATTCCTCAGCCACTAATATTCCCAATGGCTGATCTGCTTCGTCTTGGCTTGAGAGCCACGAGTCAACCGCCCCTGCAATTCTTTCGGCCTTTTCGACACAATAAGTTATGTGTCGAATTTCGTTTTTGACGTACTTTAATTTATACGTCAATTTTTTCTCATCTTCGATGAACTCCTTGTTGAAGAGAGCTTCCTCCAGCGTTTCGAAGAAATTCTCAATTCCTTTCTCCTTTACGAAATTTTTAAGCCTTTCCGCCAGCTCCCCAGCCATCTCTTTCTTCCCCGTTCCAGTTTCCTGGGGGAAGAAGATGTCTGTGATCACCAGGTCATATTGACCCTGGCTAAGTTTTTCCATTGCAGTGGCATAGTCACCAGTGATTTCGATCTGGTTTTCAGTCCCAAAAACTTCAGAGATTAAGGATTGAGCAATAGCGTTATCTTCGACAAACAGGATGGATTTTTTCATGGCAATTCCTTTCTTATAGAGGTGATTTTTAAAAAACTTATTAAGCGTCCAACCGGACTATCCAATTTTCAGCTTAACGGTCTATTATACATCAAAAATGGGAATTAGTCAATTAATTTAGTTATTATTATTGTATTATATTGCTTTATTTATGACATTTTTTAGAATATATACTTTTTGTTGTTAATTTTATTGACAATTTGCTATATAGCTGATATACTAAAAATACCCTTAAAAAGCATTTATGAACCAAAATCACATTCAAGCCATCCAGAATCTAGGTTTAAACGAAAAAGAAGCCATTGTTTATTTGGCTCTTTTGGAAACCGGGAAAGCTTCAGCCAATAGCCTTTCTTTGAAAAGCGGCTTAAAAAGGCCAACAACCTATGTAATTCTGGAACAACTGATGAAAAAAGGCTTTGCTTTCAAAATTCCCCGAGCCAGAAAGCACGCTTTCCAAGCAGTCGAGATAGAAAAATGCGCCCTTTTGGCCAAAGAAAGATTGAATTATAGCTTGGAAATACTTCCGGAAATAAAAGCTATCCAAAAAGGCAAGGAAGAAAAAACCAGTATTTTCCACTTTGAAGGAACTGAGGGACTGAAAGAAGCGTATGATCGAATATTGAAAAATAAAAAAGATATTGAGTGTGCGGCTTTTTTCGCTCACCAGCGTAATGTCCCCGATGAAGTTAAAAATTATTGGGAAAAAATAGATAAATTATACGCGAAAAATAATATTAAAAGAAAAATTATCATTCCCGATGATTCTTCGGTTCGGGATTATATTGGCTCAGTAATCGGAAAACGAGATGACATCGCACTTAAAAAATTGCCGCTTGAACAATTTGACAGCGATGTAGCTATTGAAATTTATGACAATATAACTCTCTTTGTTTCCCACAAACACATGCAGGCTTCAATGGTTGAGGACGCGGACATTGCCAAAACCATCACGCAAATTTTCAATCTAGTTTGGAAATCAGCAGAAGACAATGTAAAAAATCCTGATGAAAGCAACATGCTGTCTACGAATTTGACAAAGTTCTAAAAATCAAATACACTGATAAACACAATAATTATTAGGAAAATTGAATATCCGCCCGAGGCGGACAAGCGGGATGCTTTAATTCCGTTCTAATCATTAATTTTCTTGATAATTTCCCTTACGCGGAAATTTTTTTGTTTTCATAATAATTAATTTTCATTATTATTTAACGCTATGGACAACATTTTAGACCAATTAGCCAAAGAAGTGGACAAAATATCTGAAGAAGATATTTCAAAAGACGAAAAAACCAAACAAACTGAAAAAACTGAGAAAAAACCTGCCAAAAATGAAGCGGATGATTCTCCTATGGGAAAACTGATGAGCAAAAAAACAGTTGCTTTCCCATGCGTTGGAGATGTTATAGAAGGAAGAGTAATTGACATCACTTCATCAGAAATGTACCTGGATCTGGCACCTTTTGGAACCGGAATCGTTTTAGGAAAAGAAATTAAGGACGGCATGGGATCAGGAAAAGCAAAAATCGGAGACAAGGTTACCGCCACTATCATGGACATGGAAGATGAAAACGGATATATCGAACTTTCTATCCGCGAAGCTTCACACGAAAAAGCCTGGGAAGATATTGAATCCAAGCGCGACACCCAGGAAAAAATCACTACCAAAATTATCAGCGCCAACAAAGGCGGTCTGCTTATTGAAGTCAACGGCATATCCGGATTTCTGCCTGTTTCCCAGCTTTCCAGCAAAAACTATCCGAGAGTGGAAGATGGGGATAAAAACAAGATATTAAGTATCCTAAAAAAAATGGTCGGACATGAACTGGAAGTTCGAATTTTAGACGCCGACAAAGAAACCCAAAAATTAATCGTCAGCGAAAAAGCCGCCCAGAGCGAAAAAGACAAGGAAATTATTTCCAACCTCCATGTCGGCGATACAGTTTCCGGCGAAGTCAGCGGGGTAGTGGATTTTGGAGCATTCATAAAATTTTCAGCCAAAGAATCAGGAGAAAATGCCCAGGAAGAGGAAAAAATGGAAGGACTGGTCCATATTTCAGAACTAGCCTGGCAGCTTATCGAAGACCCGAGAACCATTATCAAGGTAGGCGACAGAGTACAGGCTAAAATAATTGGAATTGATGCAGACAAGATTTCCCTTTCTATCCGAGCCCTTCAAAAAGATCCTTGGAGCGAAGTCAACAAAAAATACAATATCGGAGACGTGGTTTCCGGAACGGTCAATAAAATCAATCACTTTGGAGCCTTCGTTTATCTCGACAAAGACATTCATGGCCTGGCGCACATCAGTGAAATGTCCGAAATGTATCCTGGGAAAAATATCGATGAACTCATAAAAACTGGTGAGAAATATGATTGGAAAATTCTATCTATTGAGCCGAGAGAGCATAGAATGGGACTGGTATTGACTGATAAAAAATCTAGATCCGCCTCCGAAGGAAAGGCTAAAAAAGAAAAGGAGCCTGCCAAAAAAACTGTTAAGGCTGAAAAGGATGGGAAGGAAGTTAAAAAAGAAAAGAAAGCAAAGGAAATAAAAGCAGACAAAAAGGAGAAAAAAGAAGCTCCCAAGAAAAAAACAGCTAAAAAAGAAACTAAAAACTAATTCGCTCCTATGTCAAAAATCTTTATCATCTCTGGACCTTCTGGCGCCGGCGAAGATTCGGTTATTTCGGGAATCAGCAAATCTTTTCCGATCGAAAGAATAGTTACCACAACAACAAGACCGATGCGCGCCGGAGAATCTCAAAAAAACCCTTATTATTTCGTATCTAAAGAAGAATTTGAAGCTAAGATCAGAAACGACGAGATGGCTGAATGGGCCAGGGAATACAACGACAATCTTTACGGAGTTACAAAAAAAGAGTTAGAGAGAGTTGGGGCATCAGAAAAAATCGGAATCTGGAAAATAGAATATAAAGGAGTTATTACCGCCAAAGAAAAATTTCCCGATATAAAATCTATTTATATCGCTCCGCCTTCTCTCAAAATCCTGAGGAAAAGAATATTAAAAAGAGATGCTAATGTCAGCAAAGAGTATCTCAAAGAGAGAATGGAATATACAAAGGAGTGGATGAAGCACGAAGATATTTATGACTATAAGGTTGTAAATGAAGAAGGCAAGCTAGACAAAGCAGTGGAAAAAGTTGCTAAAATTATAGAAGCCAATTTCAATGCCCAATCTGATTAAAAAAGTCCAAAACACTATTTTCGAACATAATCTTTTTCCGCACGGTTCAAAAATAATTTTGGCTTGTTCTGGAGGGCCAGATTCATCTGCGCTTCTAGATATTCTTTCAAAGCTTCGAAAAAAATACGATCTAGAGCTAGTTATCGCTCATGTAAATTATAGTCTGCGTGAAAATGATAGCAAAAGAGACGAAAAATTTGTAACAAATCTATCTGAGAAATACGACTTAAAACTATTTGCTCTAAATCCCAAGGTTGGAAAAATTTCAGAAGACAGCCTGCGTAAAATTCGCTATGATTTTTTTGAAAAAATCAGGCGAGAACTGAATTTCAATTTCATCGCCGTCGGACACACGCTAGACGATCAGGTAGAAACATTTCTCATGAGAATCATCCGCGGTTCGGGACTCGCTGGACTTTCTGCAATCTCTTACAAGAACAATGCTATTATCCGGCCGCTATTGAATATATCTAAAGCTGAAATTCTAAATTATCTTAAAAAAAATAAATTATCCTACCGAATCGACAGAACCAATCTTGAATCTGATTATTTGAGAAATAAAATTAGAAACCAGCTAATCCCGATTCTTGAAAAAAATTATAATCCGAAAGTCAAAACTACCATTTTCAATTCAATTAAATCCATACAGGAAGATTTTGATTTTTTAGAAAAAATTTCCAATAAAGAATTTAAAAAAAATAAAAATTTGTCAGTCAAAAGCATCCTCTCTGTCCATCCGTCGCTCCAAAAACGGCTTCTCCTTCTGGCAATAGCAGAATCAAAAAACAGCCTCAAAAATATCAGCTCATCCCACATAAGAGAACTCTTGAAAATTCTCAAAAGCACGAAAAGCAAAGGCCAGATTGTAGTATTTCAAGGTTTGAAAATCACCCGCAAAGGTGATAAGCTAACAATAGAAAAAATCTGACGCATTATATAACATTCAACTGTTACAGTCTTATAAGAATTGCGAATTAAATTTCGTAAATTCGCCTGCTTGCCGGCAGGCAAGTATATTCGTATAAGATTCGTAGTCGCAATATGCGAAATTTACTCAAAAATATCGGGATTGTTCTCCTAGTTTTCATGTTTATTGCCGCCATATCCATACTTTACAGTTCTCCCCAAGCCAAGCCTCAGTCGGTCTCTTTAAGCACTCTTGTTTCGGAAATCAATGATGGAAAAGTAAAAGAGATATCTATCGACAGCGACAATCTTAAAATTACTCTCGCTGACGGAACAACTCAAAAATCTACCAAAGAAAAAGAAACGGGATTCACAGAATCGCTCAAAAACTATGGGGTGGACAACGAAAAGTTAACTCCTATAAACATTGACATCAAAGGAGAATCATCCACTTCTTTTTGGCTTTCCAATCTTCTGCCGTTCATAATTCCTTTTATCCTGGTAGCTGCTTTTGTCTGGTTTATGTTCCGCCAAGCCCAGCGAGGAAATTCTCAGGCGCTTTCTTTCGGAATGAGCCGCGCCAGAATGACCGACCCCAAAGATAAAAAAGGGAGGATAACTTTTGCCAATGTCGCGGGAGCCAAAGAAGCTAAGGAAGAATTATATGAAATAGTTGAATTTCTAAAAAATCCTAAAAAATTCCTAAATCTCGGAGCCAAAATTCCCAAAGGCGTGCTTCTCCTTGGATCGCCCGGAACCGGAAAAACTTTGATTTCAAAAGCAGTGGCTGGAGAAGCCAATGTCCCGTTTTTTAATATTTCCGGATCAGAATTTGTGGAAATGTTTGTGGGAGTCGGAGCATCGCGCGTACGCGACCTTTTTAAACAAGCCAAAAGAAATGCACCTGCTATTGTTTTTATAGACGAAATTGACGCTGTTGGACGACATCGCGGAGCCGGGCTTGGCGGAGGACACGACGAGCGCGAGCAAACATTAAACCAAATTCTTGTAGAAATGGACGGATTTGACACCAGCACCAATGTGATTGTTATTGCTGCCACCAACCGCCCGGATGTTCTTGATCCGGCACTTCTTCGTCCCGGAAGATTTGACCGCCGGGTAGTTATGGATCTTCCGGATATTGAGGAAAGGCTGGAAATTTTGAAAATTCACTCAAAAAATAAACCTATATTAAAGGGAGTGAATCTTCGAGTAATTGCTCAAAGAACTTCAGGATTTTCCGGAGCCGATCTTGCTAATTTATTGAATGAAGCGGCTATTCTTGCTGCCAGACGCAGCAAAAAAACCATCGGGATGGAAGAGCTTGCCGAATCAATTGAAAAAGTAATCTTAGGGCCGGAACGAAAAAGCCGCCGAATTGATGAACAGGAGAAAAAAATAATTGCCTATCATGAAGCTGGACACGCGCTTGTCGGAGCTACTCTCAAAAATGCTGATCCGGTCCAAAAAGTTTCCATAATCTCGAGAGGACATGCCGGAGGATATACCTTGAGCGCTCCAGAAAAAGACAAGACTCTCCATAGCCGAAAATATTTTATCGACGAGCTATCTGTGCTTCTCGGGGGTTATGTGAGCGAAAAAATTACTTTTGGCGATATCACTACCGGCGCCTCCAATGATTTAGAAAGAGCAACGGCAATGGCCAGAAATCTAGGAAAAAGATACGGGATGAGCGATTTGGGACCAAGAACCTTCGGACATAAAGAAGAGTTGATATTCCTGGGAAAAGATCTTCATGAAGAAAAAAATTACTCGGAAAAAACCGCCGAAGACATCGACAAACAAGTTTCCCAGTTTATTGAAAATGCATATCAGGTAGCGAAAAGAATTCTCACCGACAAAAAAGAAACCTTGGACAAAATATCCTCTATCCTTCTTGAAAGGGAAACAATCGAGCAGGAAGAATTCAATGCATTAGTGGGAATACCAACAAAAGATAAGGCTGAAGATGAAAAAGAAACCCAAGAAAAAACAGAAGTACGGGTAAATTTGAAAGGCTAAATTTAAAATTTGAAATGAATTTTAAATATTTAAATTTTAATTTAACATTTACCAATTTATCAATTTTTAAATTGATTGAAAATTGAAAATTTTCATCAATGCCTCCCATAAATTACATCGAAATATTAAAACGCGCCTGGAACATGACCTGGCACAATCGCCACTTGTGGTGGTTTGGTTTGCTTATTGCATTAGCCAGTCCCGGCAGCATGAACTTCAATTTGGGTTCAGGAGGAAATGAAAAAATTGACGACGCGAAAATTCAAAAAATATCTGATTTTATGGTTCAAAATATGCATTGGATTATAGCGGGAGCAATAGTACTGATGGCGCTTCTTATCATTCTAGTGGTTATCGGCATAATCGCCCGAGCCGGACTTATCAAATCCATTGATTCTTTCTGCAAAAATAAACCGCTTGGATTTAAGATGGGAATGCGGGAAGGAAAAAGATATTTTGGAAAATTATTCTTGCTTGGAATATCTATTTTCTTTCTGGTGCTTTCTTCAATTATAGTTCTGGCCGTCCCGATAATTTTTCTTATCTTTACCAAAGCCTATGCGCTCGGAATATTTTTAGGAATACTGGCCTTTTTGATCCTTATTCCGGTTTTTATACTGGCCGTATTTTTGAAAGAATTTGGAAATTTATATATTGTCCTTGGCGACCTATCGGCGTGGAACTCCCTGGAAAAAGCCTATGAGCTTTTCCGAAAAAATTTGCTTGCTAGCATTGTTATGTGGCTTTTTTTCATCCCAATTGGATTTATCCTTATGCTGGCAATCATTGCAATTCTTATTCCCTTGGCCATAATTTTCATAGCGATTGGATTTGGATTGTATTTTGCCGCCGGAACACCGGGAGCTATTATTGCCGCAGCAGTCGGAGCGATTTGTTTTCTGGCCATTGTTTTGGCTCTTCGTTCGGTCTATGAAACTTTCGCCCAAACGGCTTGGTACCTCTTTTTTCTGGAAATTGCCAAGCCGAAAATTGAAGAAAGGGTTCTGGAAGAAATTTTGGAGAAAAAGGAAGAACTGCCAACTCCAGAGCCGGTTAAGACAATAGGGATAGAGAAATAGACATATCTTAGCAAATATGATATTTTAAACTTAGATAATTAATAAATATTAAAACATATGGGATTTGAAACACCAAAAGCACCAAAAAAACCCAAAAAACTTCAAAAAAAGATGACTTTTGGGAGAAAAAAGGAAGAGAAACACTCGCAGAATTAGAACGGCTTGCAGCACAAAAACCACCAATATCCCTAACAGAAGAAGAGGAAAAAAAAAGCAAGGAGTAGAAGTGAGTCAGATTATCAACTCGATAAAGACTTTGCCTTAATAAGAAATGGCGGGAGTTTGAAAATGCTAGGAAACCAGATCGAAAGAGCGAAGGAAGAAATGCATGGCGAAATGAATAGTAAAGAGACAGGGCATTATTATAAAAATGAAAAAATAAATGGCATACATTTTATTGTACGCTGGGACGAGGGATATAGACAATATACTGTGTATTTTCCGGATATTAAGACGTATCAGAGAATGGTAGACCGATATGGAATAACGGACCAAACCATAAGAATAAGCAATGATCCAAAAAAGGCTGAAAAAGTTTTTGATTATATTGAAAAAGAAGTAAAAAATGTTAGATATGCAGATCCTTATAGCTTATACAAAGAGGTTGATGAATTTATACAAAATTTGGACGATGAAAAAAATGAAGACGGGATATAGTTAAACCAAATTCACATATACAGCCTGACATATTTATCATAAAACACTGCCCTAAGGTAGTATTTTTTGGTGGGACCAGCTGGATTCGAACCAGCGACCAAGCGGTTATGAGCCGCCTGCTCTACCACTGAGCTATGGTCCCCAAATATTTTCTTAATTTTTTTCTTAAATCCTCTCGACCTTTTGTTGTTTTATAATATTTTTCATTTCTTTCTGCGTCCTCTTTCTCAGAAAAACATTCATAATAAATCAGCTTGACCGGCAACCTCTTGCTAGTTGATTTAACCTTTCCTTCCTTGTGTTGATTATATCTTAATTTCAGATTACTCATAAAACCTATATAAAATTTGTTGTCTTTTAAACTTAGCAATATGTAAACAAAAAACATACTTTTTACGATTATGCCCAGCAAACTTGCTGGGCTACCGCTGAGCTATGGTCCCGTGGGCTCGTCCAGACTCGAACTGGAGACCTCGTCGATGTCAACGACGCACTCTAACCAACTGAGCTACGAGCCCGGATAACATAATAATCTTATTTCAAAAAAAGAGTTTGGTCAATTACTTCTTCCTTCTCCTCCCATGAAACGCCTGATGCACTTCTTTGAGCTGTTTATTAGTTATGTGGGTATACACCTGCGTGGTTGTGATTGAAGAATGGCCAAGCATGGCTTGCACACTTCTGATATCAGCCCCATTGATTAACAAGTCCGTCGCGAAAGAATGGCGAAGCGTGTGCGGATGGACGTTTTTTACAATTCCAGCTTTCACCGCGTAGTATTTGACGATTCTTTGAATTGATCTCGGTGTTAGTCTTAAATTATCTGAATCTCTTTTCTTTTTTTCATCTTTGGCAGAAAATTTTTCCAATCCTTTCACGTCCCTCCCAAACAAGGCCGGATCAATGTCTGTTCTTTTGTCTAAATATTGCCGGATGGCCCTTTTGGCACTGTCAGAAATGAAAACCACCCGGATTTTTTCTCCTTTTCCTCGGACAGATAGCTCTCCGCTTCCAAGATCCAGCTTGTCGCGGTTAATTCCTACGAGTTCCGAAACCCGCAGCCCGGCAGAAAAGAGGAGTTCAAGAATTGCCTGATCGCGAAATGCTTTAAAACTCGCTCCAGAAGCAGCAGTAATAATCCTTTCCACTTCATCGGATTCTAAAAATTCCACCTCCCTTTCTGGGGTTTTGCCAATTTCTATTTTCTCTGCCTGAAGCGTCTTGATATCCCGCTTAGCCAAATACTTTAAAAAACTTCTGAGAGCAATGATGTAATAGCTTTGCGTGGCTTTTTTTAGCCCTTTTTCATTTTTGTACTTATAGCGATTAAGAAATATCCGGTAGTTTCTAATCAAACCGTCTGTAATATCAGAAGATTTATCGATTTTCGCCCAGCCCAAAAAATTGGAAAGATAGCGATCATAATTTTCAATCGTTTTTTGCGACCGTCCGCGCTCTATTTCCAAATATTCTAAAAACTGAGTTTTTAATTCTCCTATGCCCATAAATTTTCTTTTGCAACACTCTAAATTATACTGTTTATAATCGTTTTTGACAAAAAGAGCAGTTTTGTGTATACTGGACACCACGTAAGAATTAGGGTTTTGATTTATAAAAAATAAGGCTTTAGGGCCTTTTTCCAGTCAAAACCATAAGAAAGGCCAACCTCATTAGCAAACTTACATCAACCATTTCGAGAAATTTTCTGGAACGAAAAAATGCTGTCGATTTGCCGAAACGTATCCATATAGCCCAAAAAAGAATAATTCGATTTATAAAGGAACATAGAACTATTAAGATGCTGCATATTTTTAGAAATTATTCAGCTCTTATAGTGGTCATTTCAAGCACTCTTTTAGTTTCTGCCACAAATTTTGCCGCCGGGCATGAGTCCAGTGGTTTTTTGTTTGGCTATTTCGGAACGGAAGAAAGTTATGAAAATCCTCTTGAGGGAAAAATGTTCCTAAAAACCAACAATAAAACTAGCTTGGCAATGGCACCCCTGGCCGAATCCAGTTCCGCGCCCGATCCTGATTCTAAAAAAAATGAGGAGGAGGAGCTGCTCACTCAAGGGCAGGCCCTCATTGCTTCGAATTGCCCAGTCAAAAAGGATCCTGAAGAAGACGGAGGAGTTATTATTTATGAAGTCAAAGAAGGCGATACCGTGAGCACCATTGCCGCCAAGCACAAAATTACAACAAACACCATCCTTTGGGCTAATGAACTGGATAATGTAAACTCCATAATGCCAGGAGACAAAATATTCATTCTGCCGGTTTCCGGACTTTCCTATACTGTCAAAAAGGGAGACAAGATTGAAAATCTGGCCGAAAAATATAAAGCTGATAAAGACAAAATCATCGCTTTTAACAATCTTCCTGCCAATGGCGAACTTTCCGAAGGAGAGGAAATTATGATACCCGGAGGAGAAAAAGAAATACCAAGAACCCAAAGCACGGTGCCAGCGACTCCCGGAAGTTCGCTTGGTATAGCCGCCCGCCCGTACGAATCTTTTGGAACATCCGGAAAATCAACTCTCTCTGGAAAAGCTGGAGCTGGACATCGCTTCCCATATGGATACTGCACCTGGTATGTGGCTTCAAAAAGATATGTTCCCTGGGGAGGAAATGCCGGAACCTGGCTCTATCATGCCAAGGCAGCCGGATATGCCACTGGCAGAACTCCGAGGCCGGGAGCTATCATGGTCAGCTCTGAATCATGGTGGGGGCACGTGGCAATTGTAGAAAGCGTCAGCAGAGGAGAATTTAAGATTTCTGAGATGAACTACGCCGGCTGGGGAAAAAGATCGACTCGAACAATTTCAACTGGAAGCAGGGTAGTAAAAGGATTTATATATTAATTTCTGAGATATTAAAAAAGTCCGGTTTGTTTCCGGGCTTTTTTTATTTTTATAAAGTTTCTTCATATTCAATTTTTAATTTAAAATTTTTAATTTTTAATCAATTTCGAATTTATTAATGTCTAAATTTTAAATTAAAACTTAAAATTGAAAATTTTAAATTTTTTTGAGTGGCGCTATGTTAGCCGATAATTTTTTCAGTCCGACTTTCGAAAAAGCTATTGTTATTACATCACCCTGCGTTGCCACTATCATTCCATCGCCGAAAACCGTATGCCTTACTCGATCACCATCCTTAAATTTAATATTTTGTATTTCAAAATTATTTTCCTTTTTAAAATTGGAAATTTTATCATTAAAATTTGATTGTAAACTGGTAATTGGTAATTGGTAATTCCGCACAAGGTGCGACGGTATATCATCCAGAAAACGGGACGGTGGATTGATTTGGGTCGACCCAAAAATATTTCTTTCTGATGTAAAGAGCAGATATACTTTTTCCTTGGCCCTGGTTATACCGACATACATAAGCCTTCTCTCTTCTTCCATTTCACTGTGATCAAGCATGCTCCTGGAATGAGGCAGAATCCCTTCTTCAAGCCCGGCAATGAAAACCACCCGAAACTCAAGCCCTTTGGCGCTGTGGAGCGTCATAAGATGCACAGATTCGATGTTTTGATCGATATTATCCGTGTCGGATACTAAAGCCACTTCTTCTAAAAACAAATTTAATCCCTCTTCTCCTTCATAATCTTCGTATTTTTTAGCGACGGTCAGCAATTCACGGACATTTTCTTGGCGCATCTCGCCCTCTTCAGTTCCATCCAGCAGATATTTTTCATAACCGGATTCAACGAAAACTTTTTGGATAAAGTCAGTGATTAGCAGTTTCTTTTTCAATTCTGCCATTCGCACTATAAATTCTGAGAATTTAGATATGGCATCCAATTTTGCATCTCGTATTTTATATTTGGTATTTTTTATTTGGTCATTTAGAATTGGAGTTTTTTTGGAAATTGGTAATTGGAAATTGGAAATTGCGAGACCGGTTTCAATCAAGTCTTTGTTGTTCTTCCTGGCAAGTTGAGTCCACTTACCTAGCGTAATATCACCTATTCCTCGTTTCGGCTCGTTTATTATCCTTTCTAAGCTGACTTCATCGCTAAAATTATTAATCAATCTTAAATACGCAACCACGTCCTTTACCTCTTTTCTCTGATAAAATTTTATCCCGCCAATGATACGGTAGGGAATAGAATTTCTTAGCATCACTTCCTCAATAATTCTAGATTGCGCGTTGGTTCTGTAGAGAATAACAAAATCGCCATAGGCATGCTTAGTTTTTTTCATCTTTTGAATTTCCTCTGCAATAAATTCAGCTTCATTTTTTTCATTATCAGCTTCATAGGAAACCAACAGATGCCCGCCTGAATTTTCAGTCCATATTTTTTTGTCTTTGCGGTTTACGTTTTTTGAAATAACTCCATAGGCCGCATCCAAAATGTTCTGCGTGGAACGATAATTTTGCTCAAGTTTTATCACCTTTGCTTTAGGATAGTCCTTTTCAAAATCCAAGATATTTTGAATGTTAGCTCCCCGCCAAGAATAAATCCCCTGCCAATCATCCCCCACGACACAGATATTTCCATGCTTTTGGCTCAATAGTTTTATAAGCAGATACTGAGCATGATTGGTATCTTGATATTCGTCCACCATGATGTAGCGAAAAATATTCTGATATTTTTTCAGAACTTCTGGAAATCGTTGAAAGACCTTGGCTGTGTACATCAAAATGTCATCAAAATCCAGCGCGTTTTGCTCTTTTAGCTTTTTCTGATAATTTGTATAAATTTTAGAAACCACTTCCTCGAAATATCCGCCAATGCCTTTTTTAAATTCCTCGGCATCAATCAATTCATTTTTGGCCTTGGATATAGCGCCTAGAATCGCTTTCGGCCGAAATTGCTCCACATCGATTTGCATCTCCTTCATTGTCCTTTTCATGAGAGCCAATTGATCCTGATCGTCAAAAATATTAAAACTGGTTTTGAATCCAATTTTATCAATCTCCCGGCGTAAAATTTTCACACAGATTGAATGGAATGTTCCCATAACAGGGAAGTTGGCATCTCCTCCATTGCTTTCAAGCAAACTTTTTATCCTCTCTTTCATCTCCTGCGCCGCCTTATTGGTAAAAGTCACCGCTAAAATATTTCCCGGCCTCACTCTTTTTTCGCAGATGAGATAGGCTACCCGGTGCGTCAGCGCCCTGGTTTTCCCCGATCCCGCCCCAGCAATAATCAAAACCGGCCCTTCGGTCGTAGTCACAGCTTCTTTTTGACTATTATTAAGCTTTTCTAAAATGTTGTCTTTCATAGCTAAATTATTTTATCACATTAGACTGACTGGACAAAACTTTTTTATTGTTATACTGTTTACACATAATAATTCATTAGCAAACATTGGTTGCGGCAGCGCCCAACGAATGTTTCGCCCCAAAACTATGGCACTCAACGCCAAACAAAAAGCCAGAGTAACTAAAGAAGTAAAAAGGCATGAAAAAGACTCCGGATCACCAGAATATCAAATTGCGCTTTTTACCGAAAGAATCAAAAAATTGACCGCGCATCTAAAGAAAAATACAAAGGATTTTCACTCTAGACGCGGGCTTCTTAAGATGGTATCCAAACGGAAAAAATTGATGGACTATCTCAAAAAAACAAATGAAAAAGCCTACAAAGCTTTAGTTAAAAAATTAGGATTAAAAGGATAACTCAACATGTCATTCCTGCGGAAGTAGGAATCTAGTGCAAAAATTAGATTCAATGACTAGATCCCGAGTCAAGCTCGGGATGAAAAATATAATATGTCTATATACAAAGAACAACGCGTAGGAGTTTTGGTTGACATTCAAAATCTCTATTATTCCGCCAAAGTCATCTACAAAAAGAAAGTTAATTTTGGACAGATTCTCCGCGCTGCAACCGGAGACCGGAAGCTCATCCGAGCCATTGCTTACGGAATAAAAACCTTGGAAGGACAGGAAAAAAATTTTTTTGAAGCTTTAGAAAAGCTTGGTTTTGAAGTAAAAACCAAGGATCTTCAGATTTTTCCCGGAGGCGCCAAGAAGGGCGACTGGGACGTAGGAATTGCTGTTGATGCCATCAAAATGTCCAAAAGCCTTGATGCTATCGTTCTCGTATCCGGAGACGGCGATTATATTCCTCTTGTAAAATATATCCAATCAACCACCGGATGCCGCGTGGAAGGGATAGCTTTCCAGGAATCTACCAGCAACAAGCTTATTGAAGAACTAGATAGCTTCACTAATCTTAGCGAGAATAAGAAGAAATTTTTGATATAAGTTGAAGCGACCCCAGCACCAATTCAAAAAAGAATTTATTATACTTTTAGTTTGGTGAATATTGTCGCCTTCGGCTTAAGTTTAACAAATATAAAAAGTCTTTCGAGCAAATTGGTGCGGGGTTCTCAATTTTGTATCCACTCGCTATCGCTCGCAGACAAAATTGGAAAAGGAGGTGTTAATTATGGATCCTAATTACATAGGAAGTGCAGGCTCAGATGCAGCAGCAGCCGGTTTTTTGGCTTTCTTTGCCGGATTTTTCATGATTATTTTGGTTGTTCTTCTTGCTGTCTATATTTTCATGGCAGTTTGCCTTATGAAAATTGCCAAGAAAACCAACACTCCTAATGGCTGGTTTGCCTGGATTCCGATTCTAAATGTTGTTCTGATGCTTCAAATTGCCAAAAAGCCAGTTTGGTGGATAATTCTACTTTTTATTCCGGTTGTAAATATGATTTGGATTGTGCTCCAGATTTTGGTTTGGATGGCCATATCTAGAGAATGCGGAAAAGAGGAATGGCTGGGAATATTAATTATAATTCCCGTAGCCAATATTATTGTTCCAGCTTATCTAGCTTTTTCCAAGAATAGTACAACTCCCATTCAGTCGGTTCCTCCTGTTCAACCAGTAGTTTAGAAAATGATTTAGACATAAAAACAAAGATGCCTGAAAAGGGCATTTTTGTTTGACAAAACATCGAAAATAGGCTAGAATCCAACTGCTTTAAAAGCTACTAAAAAAACTTAAAAAGCCTTTGTTAATGCGTTAATTAAACTCAAAACGCAAAACTCAAAACGCAATCCGCCGACTGGCGGATAAAGCTAAAAACTTAAAACTTTTAGTTTTAAGCTGTAGCTTTAAACTTTGAGCTTTGAACTTTGAGCTTATTATATATACGTCATTAGCGCAAGGCTAGTACGCAAATCATGCAAAGTAAAAAATGGTCTCTCCAGATCGGAGGGCGAATTCTGGAAGTCGAAACAGGGCTTCTGGCAGGCCAAGCCAACGGAGCCGTAACTGTCCGTTATGGCGACACGGTGGTTTTGGCCACAGCCGTTATGAGCAAATCCGCTTCAAAAATCAGCGGCTATTTTCCGTTGATGGTGGACTTTGAAGAGCGCTATTATGCCGCCGGAAAAATCAAAGGATCGCGCTTTATTAAGCGTGAAGGCCGTCCGTCTGATGATGCCATCCTCTCCGGTCGCGCTGTTGATCGGACTATCCGCCCTTTATTTAACCACCGGATGCGAAATGATGTCCAAGTTGTTTTAACTGTCCTGTCTTATGATGGAGAAAATGATCCGGATATTATTTCAATTATCGCCGCTTCAGCCGCCCTTTCTATTTCCAACATTCCCTGGGGAGGCCCTGTAGCCGCTGTAAGAATCGGACGGGTTAATAACGAGCTTATTCTAAACCCAGTAAACGGCGAGGTTTCTGAAGGCGATCTTGATCTTCTGATTTCTGGAACGAAGGATAAAATAAATATGATTGAATGCGGATCAAAGGAGGTTCCAGAAACCGATATGATCCAGGCTTTGGCCTTTGGGCAGGAAGCTATTAAGAAAATTGCCGCTTTTTTAGAAGAAATCCAAAAAGAAATAGGCAAAGAGAAATCGCAGCCAGCGCTTGTTCAAGGCTCAGATGAATTTGAAGCCAAAGTAAAAGAAATCCTTCTTTCTGAAGGACTAGCTGAAGCTCTTTATGATAAAAACAAAAAAGTTATTGAAGAAAAAACCAAAGCTATCCAGGAAAAAGTGGAAGACTTTATAAAAAATGCTTATCCTGAAGAAACTGATAAATTAAAAGAAATCGCGGAAATTGTTTTTGAAGAAGTTTCAGATGAAATAGTCCATCAAAATGTTTTGGAAAAAGAGCAAAGGCCAGATGGAAGGAAATTGGATGAAATCAGACACATTGAATGCAAAGTGGGCATTTTGCCGAGAACTCATGGAACCGGGCTTTTTACCCGCGGAGAAACACAAGCGCTGACTGTTACAACGCTTGGTTCTCCCGGCGACCAGCAGATCATAGACACAATGGAAGTGGATATGAAAAAAAGATATATTCATCACTATAATTTTCCTCCTTTTTCAGTCGGAGAAACAAGGCCGATGCGCGGTCCTGGAAGACGAGAAATCGGGCATGGAGCGCTCGCAGAAAAAGCGCTTGTTCCGGTGCTTCCAGAAAAAGAAGACTTTCCATACACGATTCTTCTTGTGTCAGAAGTGCTGTCTTCCAATGGATCTTCTTCCATGGCTTCCACTTGCGGATCAACACTGTCGCTTATGGATGCAGGAGTGCCTATAAAGAAGCCGGTCAGCGGCATTGCCATGGGAATAATCGTCGGAAAAGATAAAAAATTTAAAATTTTGACCGATATCCAGGGACTCGAAGATCATTATGGAGACATGGATTTCAAAGTAGCCGGAACAGATTCTGGAATTACCGCCATGCAAATGGATGTAAAGGTCGATGGAGTAACTCTCGACATGTTAAAAGCAGTTCTGCAGCAATCCCACCAGAATAGACTGGAAATATTGGAAAAAATTACTGCTGCCATTGCCTCTCCGAGAACAGAAATGTCTCAATATGCTCCAAGAATTATCATCATGAAGATAAATCCCGATAAAATCAGAAATGTTATTGGAACCGGCGGCAAGATAATCAATGAAATTATTGATGAAACCGGAGTTCAAATCGACATAGAAGACGATGGATCTATTTTCATCACTTCCCCAGACGAAGCTTCAGCGGGAAAGGCGAAAGAATGGATTGACAATCTTACTCATGAAGTGAAAGCCGGCGAGGTCTTCAATGCTCGCATAACAAGAATCATGAATTTTGGCGCCTTTGCTGAAATTCTTCCCGGACAAGAGGGGCTTATACATATTTCTGAAATAGCCGATAGAAGAATAGAGAAAGTAGAAGATGTTCTGAAAATCGGCGATATTATTCCAGTTAGAGTAAAAGAGATCGATTCTCAAGGAAGAATTAATCTTTCAGCAAAAGCGGTTACAAAAATAACTTAGTTTTACAAAATTAACTTCTGTGGTAAAATAAAAGCGAGATTGCTCGCTTTTATTTTTTATTAAGTAAAACCATGTTTCAGCCGAATGCATCCTCTTCTTTGTCTGAAAAAGAAAACGAAAATAACCAGAAAAATTTGAATTTATCTCAAGATAAGGACTATATAGTGGAAAATATTCCGGTTTTTTCCATGAAAAAAGATTTGGAAAATATCGATAATCCTAGCTACACGAACCATTCTGCCGCTGAAATATCCGATACCGCGCAAAAAAATTCAGAGGTGCTGTCGGAAAAAGAAAAAAAAAGTCCATTTTTATCCCAGCCAGCCTATCAGGATATTTCTGTCGAAAAAACACAAAAAAAAACCAATTGGCAATTATTGATCCTGCTGTCTATTTTCATATTTTTATTTCTGGCTTCGGGAGCAATAATTTATTATTATTCAATAACAAAAAATAGCGATAAAGACACATCCATTTCTTCTGAAACAGTTCCTCCCAAAGAAGAAGCCATTGTTTTTTCTATTGAAAAACCCAATTATCTTCCTATGGACATTGCCAATTCCGATAGCGAGAACGCCCGCCAAGCAATTAATAAATACGCTGAAAAAGTTTTGGCATCAGGATCGCTTGCCCCCGCTGAATTCATAGTGATAGATCTTAAAAACAATCCTATCGGATTTGGAGAATTTGCTTCTAAGATAGGAATTAGTTTTTCCCCAGAACTGCTTTCAAGCCTGGAAACAGAAAACAAATTCAGCTTATTCATATATAACAGCAGCAACAGAGCGAGATTAGGGCTTGTTATTGATTCGAAAGATGATTATAAGCTTAAAGCATCGATTTTTCAGGAGGAATCCGATCTTCCTGAAAAACTAAAACCCCTCTTACAGAATATTTCGTTTACAACTGAAAAAAAGTCTTTTAGCAGCGGGAGCTATGCCAATACTGAAATTAGATACATAAATCTGATCTCTCCGGAAGATTTGACCGTTGATTACACGATTTATAAAAATAAACTCATTATTGGAACAACTAAAATGACTATACAGTCAATCATGGATTACATTGATAATCGACCGGAAACAAAAGGCGTTCAGGACATTATTGAATAAAATAAGAAAAAAAATGCAGGACGTGGCACGTAAAGTCCGACGTAATGTCGGACCACGTGCCTATAGCGTGATGAAATTCATCTTGAGATGAATTTTATTCTATGCTGTGGATAACTTGTTAGCAACACGGGTTTGCACGTTAAAAACTGATAGAAAAAGCATTCTCATTTTAGAATCGCCGGCATTAACTCATTCATAGACCTTTATGTTTTATTTTGCAAAAAGACAGATTCAAGCCATTTAATGATCCAGCATTGACTTTTCGGTTTTTTTTTGTTATAATTAGAAAGTATTGGACATTAAAAACATAAAAAAAGCATGGCAAGATAGTTTTCAATCGCAATTTCCCCCTATTTGCGATTGAAAACCATCTTGCTGTCCAAGTGTCCCGCTACCAACGCGTCGGGACCGCCTCCGATTCTGACCGGAGGACCCTAAAAATAAAAACAAACAAACTTTTTAAAACAAAAACAAAAAATAAAAAGTTAAAGTTCTTTTATATCCAAAGGCGAAAGCCAGAGGATGGCAAGAGAAGAGCAATATGAGTCAGACATAGTGCCAAAGGCATGTACATAAAATACTTGTTGCCTATAATCATCGATGCCTCTCACCCGGGCTAAATGATTTCCGGCTAACATGTTAGTACATGACAAACACTGGGCGCTTCAGCCTATAATTTTTATTTATTGGGCGTTAGAAGCGCCCGGTTACCATACCTAATGCATAATTAGCAAAGTCACCGGAAGGTGTTTTTTTTGTTGCCAAAAATGTATAATAGAAGCATGCCCATTACTCAAAAAAGATCATTTGGCAACATCGGCGAAAAAATTGCAGCCCGTTATTTAAAAAACAAGGGTTATGAAATTATTGAGACAAATTACCAGAACAATTCCGGACGAAGGCTGGGGGAAATTGATATTATTGCCCGGGAAAAAGGCACGCTGGTCTTTGTAGAAGTAAAAACCAGGGAAATGCAGAAATATCAGAATACTTTGCCGGAGGAAAACATAACTTATGGAAAATTAAGAAAATTGGCTAAAATTGCCAGTGTTTATCTAAGACAAAAGAGAGATTTTAGGGAAGACTACCGTTTTGACGCCATTTCTGTCTGGCTTGACCTTAAGCGAAAAAAAGCTAAAATAAAGCATATCATAAGCTTGTAAAATTTTTAGACATGTAATTTATTTTTTGATATAATTGTACTAACAAAACTTGGCTAATTATTAAGTTAAAATGCATGTCGCTAGATAAAAAAACACTTGGGGAATTAAAAAATCTCTTACTTAAAGAAAAAACCGACCTGGAGAACGATTTATCGAGAATTGCTCGTCCGGTTGATAAAAGAGAGGGGGATTATGAAACCAATTTTGAAGAAATCGGCTCGGATAAAGACGACAACGCAACCGAAGTCGACCAATATACAGGCAACATATCAGTTGAAACAACTCTCGAGAGAAAACTGCAAGATGTTTTGACCGCCCTTGAAAAAATTGAAAAAGGAGCTTATGGAATATGCGATAATTGCAAAAAAGAGATTGACATTAACAGGCTTCGTGCCAATCCCAGCGCCAGAACTTGCATTAAATGCAGTTAGTTCTTTGCAAACTGCCAGCCAGGCGGGTGGGTTTTGTGCAAATATACGAATGTACGAATATAGAAAAATCAATGCGTTTTTATTTTTGTTAATACTTATCGACCAGCTATCAAAATATATTATCCGCACTAGTGGCGGATTTTATATTTGCAACAAGGGAATAGCTTTTGGTCTTAATTTTTTTTGGATAGCATTTATATTATTACTAATTATCATTCTTTTTGTTATACACCAAATTACTAAGTCCAAATTTCCAATTTCTAATAAAATCCCAAAGCCTAAATGCCTAATTAGAAATTTAAGCATTAGACATTTTATTAGAAATTGGAAATTGGAAATTGGAAATCGTTTATGGATAATTTTACCAGTTTCATTAATCGTGACAGGAGGAGTATCTAATTTAATAGACAGGCTTCATTATGGTTGCGTAACAGATTTTATTGACCTCAAAATTTGGCCGGTTTTCAATCTAGCTGATATTTATATTACAATAGGAGCAATAATAATCATGAAACATATAGCATGCAACATGCAATATGCAACAAAAAAAAGTTAATCTCTGTTACATGTTATATGTTTTGTGTTATATGAAACTATGTCTTCTAAAGTTCTCTCCGCCGCCACAATCGGCCTAAAAAGCGAACTAGTTGAAGTGGAAGCTGATGCCGTTTCCGCCGGTCTTCACGTTTTCAATGTCGTTGGACTGCCGGATACAGCCGTGAAAGAATCACGCGACCGAGTCGGATCTGCCATTCGAAACAGCGGTTTTTTGCCGCCCCATCGCGCCGGAAGAGTGACTATAAACCTGGCCCCAGCCGATCTCAAAAAAGAGGGGCCGATTTATGACCTCCCGATGGCTCTTGGTTTTCTGCTCTCTACCAATCAAATACATTTTGATATCCAGAAAAAGCTTTTTTTGGGAGAACTTTCGCTTGATGGAAAAGTTCGTCCCATAAAAGGCATTCTTCCCATGGCAATTATGGCTAGAGAAAAAGGAATAAAAGAATTTTATATTCCATCCGAAAATGCAAAAGAAGCCTCTATTATCGAAGGAATAAGTATTTTTCCCGTTTCTACGCTAAATGATCTTATCTCCCATCTACTTGGAGAAAAGCTGATTGATCCAGCTGATAAAATAAATCTCGAGGAGTTATTTAATAATAGTAGCCATTTCATCGATATGTCCGACATACGCGGCCAAGAGCACGCTAAGCGTGCTCTTGAAATTGCCTCTGCCGGAAGCCATAATGTCATTCTTAACGGCCCTCCTGGATCCGGAAAAACGCTTCTTGCCAAAACTATGCCATCAATCCTTCCGAAGCTGACCATCCCGGAAGCCTTGGAAATAACCAAAATATATTCCGTCGCCGGACAGTTGCAGCGGAATTTGTCGCTTATTACCCAAAGGCAGTTTCGATCCCCTCATCACAGCGCCAGTGCGGTTTCTTTGGTCGGAGGAGGCGCTTACCCGCGCCCCGGAGAAATCAGCCTGGCTCATCGCGGAATTTTATTTCTAGACGAATTTCCGGAATTTTCCCGCGGAGTTCTGGAAAATCTGCGCCAGCCTCTGGAAAACGGAACTATTTCAGTTTCTCGCGCCCAGGGAACATTGGAATTTCCAGCTCGCTTTACGCTTATAGCCGCTATGAATCCTTGCCCCTGCGGAAACGCCACTGATCCTGAAAAGATATGTTCCTGCAGCCCATCTAGCATTATAAAATATCAAAGAAAAATTTCCGGACCGATTCTTGACCGCATCGATCTCCATGTCGAAGTGCCCAGGCTGAAATTCGAAAAGCTCTCCGGAGACAGCTTGTCTGAAAAATCAGCAGACATAAGAAAAAGAGTGGAAAAGGCCAGATTCATCCAAAAAGAGCGCTTTATTGGATTAAAAATCATCAATAATAGCGAAATGGAGTCCCAACAAATAAAAAAATTCTGCGCGCTCGATCCAAATTGCATCGAGCTTATGAAAAAAGCCGTCAGCAGCCTCCATTTGAGCGCCAGGTCATATTATCGTATAATCAAAGTCGCCCGAACCATTGCCGATCTCATGGAATCTGAAAACATCAAGTCGGAGCATATTGCGGAAGCAATCCAATACAGATTCAAGACAGAATAACCATAAAATTCTAATGAATAGATTTTTAATTTTTAGATTATTTTTTGCAATCATCCTGACTTTTTTTGCCTGCAAAACTTCTGCCTTTTTTTCCAGCAGAAGTATTGCTTTTGATAATTCTCCAAAAAAAATCACAATAAACGACAACGGATCGCGTTTTGAAACAACTGTTGCTGCCAATACTGTTTCTGGCTCATTGGACGAAAAAAATATTAAATTGGGCGATTATGATCAGATTATTCCCACAAAAGATGCTCGGATCTATCCCGGCATGAACATAGAAATCCGAAGAGCCATCAAAATGAAGGTGGAAGCGGACGGAAAAGAAATGGAGATTCACACTCTCGAAAAAACCATTTCAAAATCGCTTTCGGAAAATAATATAGTTCTTGCCAGACTCGATAAAACCGATCCCAGCCTTGATTCTCTCCCGCAGAACAATATTACCGTGATAGTTACCAGAATCAATGTTGAAGAAATTACCAAACAGGAAGATATTGACTTCAAGATAACCGCCAAGAATGATTCTAAGCTGGGATGGAGGGAAAAGAAAGTTGAAACAAAGGGAGAAAAGGGAATAAGGGAAGTAAAATACAAGATTACCTATAAAAACGGCAAAGAGGTTTCCCGGGTAGTCCTCAATAAATCGGTAATTAAGGAACCAATAACACAAGTGGAAGTCCAAGGCACCTATGTCAAAACTGGAAAAGCCCAAAAGGGGCAAGGGACATGGTACGCCTTCAAAGGCGGCATGTACGCCGCCAGCCTTACTATTCCCCGCGGCGGCTTTGCCAAGGTAACCAACACGGCTAACGGAAAGTCAGTAATCGTAGAAATTAACGACAGCGGACCATACGGCAAAGGCCGCATTATTGATCTTGATAAGCCTGCTTTCGCCAAAATCGCCTCGCTTGGAGCAGGGGTGATTGGAGTGAAGGTGGAAGAGGTGTTAAATTGACGCGAAGCGTCATCCCGCACTTGCCTGCCCGCCTTTGGAGGGATGCGGGATCCATTCAAAAATATTTATCGGCCAGATTCCCGTTTTCCTGCCTCGACGGCAGGCGGGCGCGGGAATGACACATTATTATGAAACCTAAAAAATCTCTCGGACAAAATTTTTTAAAGGACAAAGAGGTTCTTACAAAAATAATTAGAGCTGCAAATTTGGATGCGGATGATTTAGTGATTGAAATTGGACCGGGACGTGGCGCGCTTTCATCTGAAATAAATAAACACGTTAAGAATTTTATTATGATCGAAAAGGATTATAATCTTGCTGATGAAATCGCGCGTAATTTTCAATTTTCAATTTTCAACCCGCCTGCCGACGAGGCAGACTCTCAATCAATTTTCAATAATCCAATTTTGAATTTTAAAAATAAAGCTGCTGTTATTTCTGGCGATATATTAAAATTAAATTTGATTGAACTGATTAGTAAAAACAATTTTTATAATTATAAAGTTGTTGCCAATATTCCATACTATATTACTTCTCCTATCATCCAATTGTTTTTGGAAACAGAATTTCCGCCAAAAGAAATGCTTCTGACGGTGCAAAAAGAAGTCGCTGAAAGAATTTGCGCAAGTCCTGGAAATATGAGCATTTTAGCCGTCAGCGTGCAATATTATGCCAAGCCAAAACTGCTATTTTATGTTGATAAAAACGCTTTTTGGCCGGTGCCGGAAGTAGACAGCGCAGTGATAAAAATATCAGATATTAAAAATAAAATATCAAAAATAGAGTCAAAAAAATTCTTCAGAGTAGTTAAGGCCGGGTTTTGCGCCAAAAGAAAAACTTTGCTAAATAATTTGTCTTCAAGTTTTCATCTGGACAAAAAAACAACGGAAGAAAAAATAAAAAAAGCCGGAATAAATCCGGGAGCAAGAGCGCAAGAGTTATCAGTTGAGGACTGGAAAAAATTGACAAAATTTTTATAAAAAATTTTATCATCCCAGGCTTGCCTGCCCGCCTTTGGAGGGACCTGGGATCTAGTCATATAATTTTATTTTTATACTAGATTCCCGCCTGCCTACCGGACAGGCAGGCTTTCGCGGGAATGACAAGCATTGAAACTCAAAAATTAAACTTGCCTAAATTATCCACAAAAATAATTTTTATCATTATCAATAAATAAACGGATACAGTTCCCAAAACCCACCAAAAAACTTTCCGCGGGTTTATTTTTTTAGAAATCACTATTGTATAATTTATCGCTCCAAAAATCAGCGCCCACAAAAAAAGCCTTCTTTCATTTAGCAAAAAAACACTCAAAATATAAGAACAAAAGTGGCAAATAGCCACGATCAGTCTTGCATTTTTTTTTCCAAAAATCACCGGGATCGTCCAAATGCCATATTTTTTGTCGCCTTCAATGTCCTTAAAATCTTTTATGGGAATTGAGATTGTATAGCAAACAATAAGCAGCAAAATTATCCGCCAGTTTAAGGTATAAACTGTCTGATCGGGAGATATAAGAATATATCCCAGAAAAAGAACCATGAGAGATGCCAAGGAACTCACAAGTGTTGCGGCAACAGGAAATTTTTTGAGCCGAAAAGGCAAAGAAGAATAAAACCAGGCGATAATCTGGTAGGTAAGGAGCAGCATAAAAAAATTAAACCCAATCGTAACACCTCCCAATAGCGACAGCAGAAAAAGAACCGCCCCTAACTGCGCGTATTCTGAAATTTCAAACATTCCTTTCGGAAGCGGACGATCAGGATTAGAAATTTTGTCAATTTCCAAATCATAAATATCATTAAATACAACAGAGGCAATCCAAGCCAGGAAAACACTGGTTAGAAGCACAAAAACAGCTTCTATTGAAAAGATATTTATAGCCAAATTTTCCCTAAAATTTAAGAAACCGAGTCCGATTCCGAGAAAAAAAAGCCCGCCATGATAAACCAATTGCGGATAGCGCAGATTGGCAATCATAGAAAAAAACTTTTTTGAATTTATAAGATAAAAAAGAAAAAGCAGAAGCAAAATCAGGATAGGAAAATAAAAAAGTTCCACTTTATAGGCAAAAGCATGTCTAAAAGTCAAAGAGTCGATTCCCAATATTTTTTGCGGAGCGCCGAAAAACTGGGCAATTTCAAAAGATTTTATTTCAAAAAAATTTTTTGTTCCAAAAACAGAATTATAGGCAAAAAAGAAGATGGAAGGAAAGCTGCCCATAAAAAACAAGATTATATAAACAACAGCCGAAGATACGACTGTTTTAATCCAATTTTTTGTTTTAAGGTACACTGCTCCGGCGCACATAGCAATCGCCAAAAGAAAAGTTATTCTTGTCCCGAAATAGACAATTCCAGAAGGAAGATTGCCAAAAATGGTAAGGAATTGATTTTTGAGATCTCCTGCGCCGCTAATTATATAAAAACTCCAAAAAAGCTCCCCTTTGGTTTTAGCCATATCCAAAAAAGGAGGAGGTAAAATAAGAAGCGAAGCCCAAATAAGCAGATAAGCCAATTTTTGAGGGTTTAACTTTAAAAAAAGGCTTAAATAGAGCCAGATTATGATAAAAGTGATTATAAAAAAGTAAAAGTTGTGAATATATTCAATAATCAGCTGATATTCTGATATTTTTGCCGACCTGGCAACAAATTGTTCTGTAAAAACCCGCAGCATTATGATGGATGAAAAAATCCCGGCCCAGGCCAAAAGAGAGATCTTCGTTTCCAGGATATTTTCAAATATTTTTTCTATCTTCCACATATGTTTAGTTTAGCAACTTATTAGCATTTTTGCTATTCACATCATTTTAATTTCTATGGTATAATTCAATTACAATGAAATTAAGAAATTTTAATTTGTCGCTTCTCATTTTAGCCGGCTTAATGTTTTTGAGTTTTGCCTTTTTTGTCGTTGCTGACGAAAAAAACAGCACCGCAAATAATGTATTTTTGGATTCCGATCTGGACGATCTTACTGACGCAGAAGAAAAAACATATGGCACCGATCCCAAGAACAGGGACACCGATGGAGACGGGTATTCAGACGGCGCGGAAGTGAAAGCTGGCTATGATCCCAAGAAGCCCGCTCCCGGGGATAAAATTTCCACGGTGGCGAATAAGCAGGCGGTTCTTGGGCAAAGCGCTTCTCAAAATGAAGAAAATCTCACAGAAAAAGTTTCCCAAAAAATAACCGAACTTACTTCAAAAACCGGAGAAGACGATCAGAATGTTTCGGTGGAAGAAATCCAGGCGCTCGTCGATGAGGCTATGAATTCAACCGTCACCGCTGAAGATCTTCCTGAAATAGACGAGAAAAATATAAAAATAAAGAAGCAAAATTACACCGGAAGCGATGAAAAAATAGAAGAAAAAAAGAAAGAAGATTTTATCGATTATATAACTTCCGTTTTCTATATATTCTCCAGCAATTCTCCCCATCCCATAACTTCTTCAAGCGATATTTCCAGCGTTATCATGGAGTTTGTATCTGACATTTTGGGAGCGATTGAAAAAAGAGATTCTTCATCTCTTTCAGAAATTTCCCAAAGCGGAGAAAAAATATTTGAACAGCTTAGCGACGTTGAAGTTCCCGAGGATCTGGTTGAACTGCATATAAAAGCCCTCCGGTATGCCAAATATTCGCAGACTTTGGAAAAAAGCATCGATCCCAATCCAGACGATCCAATAAAAGACATAGCTAATTTTTCAAAAATCAGAGCTTTTATCGGAAGCCTTTCTTCTTTCTCCGAAGAGTCCTTCAGCAAATTTTCCGAGTATGGAGTAACTTATGACGATACTGTCAAAGAGAAATTGAAAAGTCTCGGCGTTGATCCTCCTGATATCGATGAAGACAAATTCACCGAACTTTTAGATGAGCTTTCCAGCTCCACCGAAACTAGCACCTCTGAATAAAAAATACGGAGCGAGAATTGCAAAAAATATACAAATTACATTATAAAAATGCGGGTGAAACATCTAACCCCATGCCAAAAATTAATTTTTGGAAAAGGGGAGAAAATTAAAAAAGCAAAGTTATCGCCATTAATTCCAAAACTTGAATGTTTTTGGCGTGGCGGGAAAAAAATAACCATTGTTTTTCTGCTTTCCATCGGCATTTCTTTTTCGCCCATTTTTTCCCAAAAAACTTTCGCCTGGACCGAAATTCCAGGGCAGATATTCAAGCAAACTTTGGAAAAAATAGACTATAATCTCAATGGCATAATTTTGGGAACTCTTAAGATGCAAGCCGCCAGGATGCTTGACCAGCAAGTCAGCAAGCTTATCGGCGGAACTGTTGGTTCCGGCGCTATGTTTATCACCAATTGGGAAAGCTTCCTTATCACCGAACCCCAGCGCCAAGCCGACAGATATGTCAATGATTATCTGTCCCAGCTGACGCGGGGACGAGGTTCATATTCTTCCTATGTTTCCGTTCCCCGCTCCTATGTCCTCGGCGCGTCTGATTCAAAAAATAATGAAGGTTTTTTTGGCGGAAAGGTGCTAGGATCTGACGATGAAACCTATTCTTCCGGAAATTATTATGAAGAACTACTAAATGTCGGGAAAAAGTCTACTTCAGAAAGGACTGATCCGAAAGTAACATACGAAGAAAGCCCGGCTTATATGTTTAGCGACGGAAATTTCAAAAAAATGAATCTTTATTTGTCCGGAATAAATAATCCTTGGGCTTTTGATATTCATGCCCAAAATAAATATCAGGAATATTTGCAAAATCAGAGACAAATAGCTTCCACTCAAGCAGTTGCTTATGAAGGATACAAGGGAACAATGAGAAACGGAGTTATTGTCACCCCCGGATCGCTCACCGCCCAGACCATGGCCAATGTCCAGGACATGGGCAACAAGATTATTGCCGCCGCCACTCATCCGGCTGAAATAATTTCATCGGTCGTTTCCAATATTGTCACAAAAGCGATGCTTTCCGGGATCGGCGCCGTTTCCAGCGTAGTTGACCGGCAAGTCAATCAAGTGACCGATAAAGTTGTAAATGAAGTCAATGGCAATCTTAGCAAATATGGTCCGAGTTCACTATATAACAGCAGTTCGTCGGGAAGATATAGATATTAAATGTTTAATCAAAATATAAAGAAAAAACAAAAACTTATTCTGGCTGCGATTTTCATTTTTGTCTTCGCGGCTGGTTTTGGATTTTCTACTCATGTTCATGCTAAATCATGTGAATGCGCTTCAAAAGAAGATTGGGAACGAGGCAATTTTATCTATTTAACCCCAGTTGATCAGCCCACGAAAGAAGCTTGTGCTCAATACTGTAATTCCAATAATCAAACAGCTAATTTTAAATTCGATAATGGATCAGATGAAATCAAAAAAACAACTGGCGAGATAGTTCAACAACAGATGGGAGACACTGTTTGTGGAATGGGAATGGGAGATATTATAAGTCTTAGCGTTCTAATTAATTTTGTAAAGTGCCTATTGCTTTATGTACTTCTGTTTTTAGAGAAAATGTTGGAAGTGTCTTCAACTCTTTTTATTTGGATTCTAGATGCAAAAAATTTTACTGATGTTATGAGCAACCCTATAATTTATCAAATATGGGGTATGGTGCGAGACACTCTCAATATCTCTTTTATTTTAGTTCTTCTTTTTTCTGCTTTTTGCACAGTTTTCCAGGTTGAAAAATTCAACTACAAAAAAATTCTCCTAACGCTGATTATCATGGCGCTTCTTGTTAATTTCAGTTTCCCAATTGCCAGAGTCATTATCGATTTTTCTAATATTATAATGTACTATTTTGCAAAAGCATTAGGTTTTGATAAAAGTGCTGGTTCATGGTTTGCGGAAATCGCTAAAAATTCTAATTTGGATTTAATACTTCACCCGCCCCAAAAAATCGGTGCCGATCTGTCATTTCTTATTGCTGCCGTAATTTTTAGTTTTATTCTGGCAGTTACCCTTCTAATCATTGCCATTCTCTTTATAATACGACTTGTCGCACTCACTATTTTGGTTATTTTTTCCTCCATTGCTTTTGTCGGATCAATTGTTCCTTTTCTTTCCTCATATGCCAGCAAGTGGTGGGATATGCTCTTTAAATATGCTTTTTTTGGTCCAATTATGCTTTTTATGCTCGTTGTTGCTACCAGAATGATGGGGGCTATTAGCTATACAAAAGGCTCGATGAATGCAATCACAGGACAAAGTGCCAGTGATCCTGGGTTTATTGCTGCCGCTTCATTTTTCGCCATCCCTATAGTGATTCTTTGGATCGGCATCGGCACCGCCCAAACTATGAGCATTGCCGGCGCCAGCGCGGTGGTGGGAAGGGGACAGAAGTTTATGGGCTGGGCCGGAAAAACCCTCACTCCGGCCGGATTCGCGATGGGTGCCTGGGAATCTTATAGAACCAGACGAAAAGAAGCTCAAAAGGACTGGTGGAGGAATCGCTTAGGAACTTTCGCCGGAAGCCAGCAAGATCGGCTTTTTGGAGTAGCTTCAAAAGATGCCCGGCTTAGATATCAAAGAGATTTGTCCCAAAAAGTGGAAAATGAATCCAAAAGAAATGATATGGAAAACAAAACTCCTGACGAACTAAGGCAACTTGCTTCTTCCAAGGACAAATTTGTAAGAGCAGCCGCTCTTAAGGAATTGGCTAATAAAAATGCGCTTTACGCTTCAGGCGTTGACAAAATAGCTTACGAACAAATGCGCAAAGAATTTGGAACAGATAGCCAAGTATTCAATCAGATCAACAACAAACTCAAGGCCTATGATCCAGAAACAGCTTTCTCGCACCTAAAATCAGATCCAGCGAATTGGGAATCAGCCATAAAAGCATACCTAAACAGCAACCAGTCCGATCCTAAAAAATGGTCTAGCAATGTGTTTGCAAATGAAAATATTTTGGAATTAGCCTTTAGTGAACGAGCTATAAACATGGACACTCTTTTGGAAGCCAAAGGAAAAGGAGAAGCTTACAAAAAGAATATCGAAAACTCTCTCGACAAACTTGCTACCAGTGGAAAATTCAATTTGAACACTGATGAGGTCCATAAAAATATACAAAAAGCATACACTGCTGTTTGGGGCAAAATAGCCGATGATAGCTTTACGGAAAATATTTTCAAAACCGGAAACAAAGATACCCTAAAAGAACTTGATTTTGGTTCACTAACCACATCACAAAGAAATTCCTTCACTGAAAATATAAATTCAGGAAAAATCAAAGAAATTGTCCAAAATATTAGTAGCAATCAAACAAAAAGAGATATCATCAGTTATTTTAAAGCTTCAACCACTCCTCTTGGAATTAATGGACAAAGCACATTGAAAGTAATTAAAAAAGATTTGTATTTGAATAATTTAGCCTAATATGGATTTTATTGAGAAAGTTGAAAAACTTCCAGAAAATATAAAAGAATATTTCATTTCCAATGAACCAAGATTAGCTCTTGAAAAATCTTGCTTTGCTTTTCGCATACCCGAAGAATCTATTAAAAATATTTCCAGCCCCATTGGCTTGATTTTTGTAGGTGATATAAAACTGGAGAATCTTCCGCATATTATCTGGGAAAATTTGCATCTTGAAAAACCTCAAATTTATGGCTTGGCTTATGAAATTAACAAACGGATTTTTAATCGCTTTCCTGAATATTTCAAAGATTCCGAAGCGCTTCTTCAGAAGTGGTCGCAAATGAAATCCGCTCCGGTTATTTCCGAAGATGAAGCCTGGAAAAAAGTTTTGGAAATCGAGCCGTGGATTTTGGAAGAAGAAAAATCCAGCCAAAATATCTCTTTGGAAAAAACACAAGAGCATCAAACTGCTTCTGAAAAACTGAGCCTTATCGACGCAATGAAAAAATATCCCGGCCTTGGTGAGCAGACCATAACCTCGCAGCAAATCAGGATAAAAAATTTCAATGACCTCATCCGCCCCTCCATTAAAAATTGGCTTTCAGATTATACCGCCCGGCTCGGATATGAGAGCCACGATTCCATTGAAAGAGGCAACTATCTTTTTCAAAATGAAAATACGAGAAATTTGGGATATGAAGACCGGCAGAGATTGTCGCAAATTTTAAAATCATTTGATGAAAAAACGCCACTGGCTGTCGATCTTAACACGAAACAAGTTGTGTTTTCAGCTTATGCTCCGGAAAAAAAGCAAGAAGCTCAAGCAATTTCCGATAAATTTCCGATTCCCAATCCCCAAATAGGCTCTGGAGAAATAAAAGGCTTTCCTATGGAAAATAAACCTGCCTACCAGCCAAAAACTAAGGAACCGGGAGATGATTTTGAAAAAGTCATCGGATTTGGAGAAAAAAGGGAAGAAGAAGCGCCGCCGACATTTAACGCTCCCCGCATAGTAAATTTGAAGGAAGAAAAAAGAGAGAAGCCGGCAATTGCTCCATCTGTGCCACAGCCAAAGAATCTTCTAAATATCAAGGAACTAGTCGAGCAAAGCCGGAAAGAAAGGGAAGCGAATAATCCTGCTTCTGCTCCATACGATAAACCGGCCATGGAAAACAGGCCAAGCGAAACGAAGAAATCATTCCAGGCATTTCCCTTTGATTCGCAGAAAGAACTGGCGGAGAAACAGCAGATTAAAACAGATATTAATTCAATCCGAAAAGAAAAACTGTCGCTTTCGCCGGAAAATAATTTCATACCTCACAGCTATTCCCAAAATATAAAAGGATCAAATACTGGAAGCTTCCGGGAATCGCTGGATGAAACAGAAAAAAAATTATTCCAGACCAACAACCATCTGGCTCAAAAAAAGCTGGCTGGAGGCTATTATTCGCCAACTGAAGGCGCTTCCGGATCAGGCATGCAGTTTTCCTCTCCGCATAAGCTCCCGTTTGAACAGGAAAAAGAAAAATTAGAGCAAAAATCGATTGAACCGATTCAGCCGGAAGTTCCCCCAAAACCCAAAGCTCAGCCGTACAGAATTTTTCCATCCACAATGGAATAAAAAAAGGGGACTTTGGATTTAAAGTATGGTAAAATTAAAAAAGCGCATATCAGAACAACTATAATTTTTGTTATATGTTGTATGATATATGCTATATGACAAATGCTGTTCAATGTTCCACAATTTATAGACATCGAAGACAAGATCGTAGGTCCGCTCACTGCCAAGCAGCTGGGCTGGCTGGCGCTCGGAGGAGTAGTCCTTCTTGTTCTTTTTAATCTGCTCGATACGTCCGCCTTTGTCATTTCTTGCGTAATCGTAGGAATTATTTTCGGAGCCTTAGCTTTTTATCGTCCTTACAACGTCTCTCTGATTACTTTTATCGGATCGTCAATTTCTTTTATTTTCCGCCCTCGTATGTATATATGGAAAAGGGCTGCAGAAAATGACGTGCCAGTCAGAAAAACAGCCAAAAATAAGCCTAGACCGCTAAAGAAAAAAGAATTAAACAGCCAAAAAATAGAAGAAATTTCAAAAATACTGGATTTAAAATAGATTTATGGAAATATTACACTCAAAAAAAATAACGGCTGAAACTTCCACTGCCGCTACCCAAAAATATCTGGATGTCGCAGAGATCAGGGAAGACGTTATTGTTCTAAAAAACGGAGCGCTTCGGGCAGTTTTGGCTGTCTCTGCAATCAATTTTGAGCTAAAATCTACCGACGAGCAGGAAGCAATTGTCAGCCAATACCAAAATTTTCTCAATTCCATAGATTTTCCCCTTCAAATTCTCATAAGTTCGCGAAAATTGAATATGGAAAACTATCTGGATTTTCTTTCCCAGCATGAAAAGCAGCAGCCCAATGAGCTTTTGAGGTTTCAAATTTCCGAATATAAAAATTTCATCAGCCAGTTGACATCCTCATCCAATATAATGGACAAAAATTTCTATATTATCATTCCCTTTTCTCCGATTGAAAATCAAGAAAAAGGATTTTTTTCGAACATCGGAAGCCTGATTAATCCCAGAAAAAATATCCTGGAAAAAAGAGAAAATTTTGAAACTTACAAAAGCCAGCTTTTTCAAAGAGTAGACCATGTAACTGCCGCTCTTTCTGGAATCGGGGTTCGGATCGTTCCGCTCAAAACCCAGGAAATAATTGAGTTATTGTTCAATTCATACAATCCCAGCGTTTATAATTCAGTCGGCCTTGCTGACAGCGGCAAATTGGAACTAAATTAACACTCTTAAAACGGCGCCATCCTGAACGTTGATCGCGAAATCAACGCGAAGCCTGCCTGTCGGCAGGCAGGGATCTGCAAAAAATTAGCTGGAATTATATTATACAAACAAAACTACAAATAATACATTATAGATCCTTAGTTCAGACTTGGATCTGAACAAAGGATAACAGCATATCAATGCTTAACCCATTCAAAAAAACAAGCGGCATCGAAACAAGAAAAGACGAAATTTTGGAATCGGAGAAATATTACCAGGAGGGAGTGGCGCGCCTCAATGATTTGATTGCCCCAGCCGCCATAAAGATAAATCCCAGAAGCATTCGCGTCGGAGAAACTCTGGCTCAGACTATTTTTGTCATTGCTTATCCCCGCTATCTCCAAAGCAATTGGTTTTCTCCGATTATAAACATCGACATGCCGATTGATATTTCCATGTTTGTCCATCCCATCGAAACTTATGATGTTTTGAAAACCCTCAAAAAAAGCGCCACTCAAGTTCAATCAAGAGCGCATATGGAGCAAGAAAAGGGCCTCATTCGCGATCCAGCCCTCGAAACTGCTATTCAGGACATTGAGGAATTGCGTGACAAGCTTCAGCAGGGAACCGAAAAATTCTTCCGCTTCGGCCTATATATAACTGTTTATGGAGAAACAGAAAAAGAAGTCAGCGAGGCAGCCAAAAACATTGAATCTATCCTTGAAGCGCAATTAGTCTACGTCAAGCCGGCCGTTTTCAAATCTGAACAAGGATTCAACTCGTCGCTTCCCCTGGCTAATGATGAACTGGATACAGGAACCAGCATGAACAGCGCTCCGCTTTCCACAACCTTTCCTTTTGTTTCCTCAAATCTTTCGGATAACAACGGAATTCTTTACGGAATCAACCGCCACAACAACAGCCTGGTCATCTTTGACCGCTTTCAGATGGAAAATGCCAATATGGTGGTCTTTGCCAAATCTGGCGCTGGAAAAAGCTATGCGGTAAAACTGGAAATTCTCCGCTCAATGATGTTGGAAACAGAAATAATTGTCATTGATCCAGAAAATGAATACAAGCATCTTTGCGAAACTGTCGGAGGAACGTTTGTAAAAATATCCTTAAGTTCTGAAAACCATATCAATCCGTTTGATCTTCCACACATAAAAGAGGACGAAGATCCGGAGGATATTTTGAGAAATAATATTGCCAACATCCTCGGACTTCTTCATATTATGCTTGGAAATATCACACCTGAAGAAGATTCTATTCTGGACCGAGCTGTGCGCGAAACCTATGAAGTTCGGGATATTACGGCTCAAACCAATTTTAACGCGCTTTCAAAAGAATCTTTTCCAACCATGTCAGATCTTTACCAGGTTCTTCGCAATATGGAAGGCGGGGAATTGCTGGCGATAAGGCTGGAAAAATATACGGAAGGAATTTTTTCCGGATTTTTAAACCATACAACCAATGTAAAAGTTGACAATCAGATGTTTGTTTTTAACATCCGGGACATGGAAGAAGACCTCCGCCCAGTGGCCATGTACACCGTGCTTCAGTTTATCTGGAATGAAATGAGAAGCAATCTCAAAAAAAGGCTGGTTCTTGTTGATGAAGCCTGGGTTATGATGAAATATGAAGATGCGGCTTCTTTTATGTTCGGAATCGCCAAAAGATGCCGGAAATATTATACAGGGTTTACAACTATTACCCAGGATGTCAATGACTTTTTAGCTTCAAGGTACGGGAAAGCCATTGTTACCAACTCATCCATTCAACTGCTTCTCAAACAATCTCCTGCTGGAATTGATGTTATCAGCGAAACTTTTTATCTTACTGATCAGGAAAAATTCTTGCTTTTGGAATCCAATGTGGGAGAGGGCATATTTTTTGCCGGAACCAGGCATGTCGCGATAAAAATCATTGCTTCCTATTCAGAAGACCAGATAATCACCACCGATCCGGCGCAGCTTTTGGAAATTGAGGAAGCCAAAAAAGAATTGGAAAATGAATAAAATCAATGGATATATACCAAAAACATCAATATAAAAATAATCTGGAAAAGGCCAGGAATAATTCCTATGAAAAATCTTACCGATCACTGTCTCGAACGCTAAAAAGACCGGCTTTTATGGCTCCAATTGAAGCCATAAGGCTTGCCGGAGAACTAAGAAAAGATGCTGAAAATCACAAAAAAGCGCCCTGGCTCATTGTTCTTGCGGTTGCGATCTCCTGCGATTGCATGGATATGATACCGATTGCCGGATGGATCGTTTCTCTGTTTTTCAGGCCACTTTTGTTTCTTTTTCTATGGGGAAAAGGAAGCTGGAGAATAAGGGCTGTTTATTATATTTGCTTATTGATAGATTTTTTTCCTTTCATCAGCATACTCCCGCTTAGCACTGCGTGCGTTGTGTATGCATACATGCGATCCAAAAGAAAGATTGAAAATGATGCAAAAATATTGGAGAAGATGGGCGGAGGGGAATTTCTCCCGGCATGAATCAAGGCGGCATTCCTTCATTTGTCTGGTAACATTCTAAATAAATTAAACAATGGCGTTTTTTACAATACCCCTTAACAAGAAATGCTGCGAAAATAGAGAATTGCTAATAGATTTGTTTTTGCTTTTTTCCTGCCTTATTTTGTCTGTCATTTTCCCGGTTGACAATGGCAGCCTTATTCAGCTCATCATTAGAAATATTTTTTTTCTAGTTGTACTTCCAACACTCTATATAAAAATAGTTCTCAAAAAAAATCTTTCGGATTTTGGATTGAACATAAAAGACAAGAAGACGGGCATGCTGTTCGGAGCTATTTTATTCATAAGCCTGATTATTTTTTATTATTTTCTGTTCAGCTACACCTCGCTGCAAAAAAGATACGCTTTGCCAAGCAATACGATAGGCCAGTTTTCATTTTTTGTCCTTTATGAGCTGCTTCTTATGAATATATTGCTGTTTTCCCAGGAATTTTTCTATCGAGGATTCATGTTGTCCGCGCTCTCCAAAAAATTCGGACATTGGTCAATTCTGATTCAGGCAGCAGTATTTATCCTGTTTTCCTCCTTAAGCAACGGTTTTTTCTGGCAATTTTCCGCGCCGATTGCTCTCTCGGTTACCAATGGCTTTTTGGCCTACAAAAGTAAATCGTTTATTTTTCCTTATCTTTCGGGCCTGCTGTTTATAATAATTGTAAACAGTTATATAATATACGGCATAAACAGATGAACAATAGAATTAAAAAATTATTATTGATTGCATTTGCCATCGCTGATTGTTTTGCCTTTTTTTTGGCTCCCCGAGCACAGGCAGACTGGTTTGATTTAAGCGGCATAGCCGGAGACGTTGTCGGAACCGCTATGGATCAGGCTTTTGACAAAATGGGAGTCGATCAAAGCGAACTTAGATACACAATTCAAACCGCTAATGTCTCCCGAAGAAAAAAACAGCAGCCCCAGGTTGAAATCTCCCTAAATCCTGAAAATCCCGTTTCCGGAAAAAAAGTCAGCGCAGTCGCCACTCCGACCTATTTTCTAAATACCGCTGAAAATCTTTATTTCACCTGGTATTTGAAACCAGACGAATGCCCAGATGAGAAAAATACTTCTCCATCCGGAACACAAAAAGAAAAATGCGACTTTGATGGAAATGGAGAAATCGACATAAATGACTATAAAGTGAAAGCAGCAAGAATTCTTGCCGGAGATGGCTTTGAATGGGCTGAAGCAAATTATAATTCTGGCGGAGGAAAAGAATATAAGGCTATCTGGGGAGGCGATGATCAAAAAGAAAAAGGAACAAAAACTGGCGATCATTGTTTTATTCACGACGTTGACACTGGGGATGAATATGAAATTTCCTGCAATAAACATCTTTTTGCCGAGGCTCCAGGCCATGATTTTGAGGCTGGAGATGATTCATACGGCTCGGGAGAAGAAGAATTTTTTCGCACTGATCCTAAAGATCCTGATACGGCAGACACAGGCAATGGCGACGAGGCTAATGTTGTCGGCTTAGGAATGAATACTTTTTCCTGGAATTATCAGGAAGGAGATGAAATTGGAGTTGTTATTGAAGGAATTTCCATTGAGCCGACCCAAGAATCAGATTCTTCATTTAAAATAATGTGGGCTCTAGTAAACAACAAGTGCAGTTTGGGAGATACGGATATTGAAGACTATCCCGATACCAGCACATCTAAATCTGTAAGTGTCGGGACAGGAAGCACCTGTCCGGATGGAAGTTCGGCCACGGTGCAAACAACCACTACCACAGAAAAAACAATGATATCTCAAGTAGCAAACATCGCAACCATAAGAACGACAACCCATAAAACAGATATTGAAGACAGCAATTGTGACGGAAACTATGAAGAAACTGCCGGCGCCGCCTATGCTCAAACAACCACTTGTCCTAATGGGCCCAATTATCTTGGCCAATACAACGGGATAACTTGTACCGGATTCGATGATATTGTCAATTTGGATGAGCAGGGAGTTTCTCTTTCTGAAATAAAAAAGGCTTCTGACATAAATAGCTGCCTTTATGGAAATTTTTTTGATCCCTCTGAAGGAGGAGGCGCTAAGGAAAAAATGGATATATCACTCTCCTATACTCCTGAATTTCCCATGAACGATCCTGATAATAAAGATGGTGACGAACTTTCTGTCCAATCGTCCATAACCAACGCCCAAAGTGAAGATTATCTCAAATACACCTGGGAATTATTTGAAAGCGATGCTCCCAACCCTGATTCGTGGGATAGAATCGTAAAGTCGCGCCTCCCTGAAAATATCCAACTGTCCGGACTTAATCTTAATTCTCTCAAATTAAGGCTCAACATTCCCAATCTTAAAAAATATCTGCGCGTAAAACTTACTCTTTCTGAAGGAATTTCAGCGTCTTCCACGCTAAGAAAAGGCTACGCTGAAATTATTATTCCTGTTTCAAATATAACTCAACGAATAAAGGCCTATGGAACAAGCGTTTCTTCTGACCTATCGCTAAGCCCGAAAAGTAAAGAGTTATGCGTTACCAATGGAGAAATAGACGCCATTTGTTATGTCTCCAAGAATGAACTAGTAGCTCTTTCTATAAATAAGTCGGATTTCACTGATTTTATTTGGACGGCCGACGGAAAGGCTCTGGTTCCCATTGGAAGTTCGGAAGTTGGATCAACTGCTTATCTGCCGATCCTGGAAGAAAACGGGCACCGTTATACCGTAGAAGTTTCTGCAACAAACAGCAAAGGAGAAAAAATAAATCTCGTAAGGACATTCGAAGTGGCTGATCCGGAAGTTAAAATAATTTCAGGCGACACTTCCGTCTGCAATGCCAATCTTTTAGGATATTATATCGATCTTGACGGAAAGTATTGGCCGGATTATAGCCAGACAAATTTTTCGGCTCTTTCTGAGACACCTATAAAGTTAAAAGCTGAATTTTATGGAATTTCTCCGGCAGCCAGCGATTATTCCTGGTATGTTGACGGATATGAAATCAACACAAACAACGCTTCCAGCTATGGATATTCAATATCCAGCGACGGAACAATAACGCTTTCTGAAAAAGCAATCAGTGAGTCATATAGCGTTGGCGTAGGCCTAGTTTACACTCAAGACAAAAACACCAAAAGAGCTCTTTCTAAATATTGGGGCGTGCCTATAAATGAATTTTATGAAAAGAAAATCGGAACAAATGTCCAAATCAGTTTTGTCGGGTCAATATCTGATATTCAGAGCGCCGGTAAAAATACGCCAAAAAAAATTATGGCTTCTATGTATTCGGCTGCTCCGGAATATATTATTCTCCTCATCCGAATGGTTCTGACAGCTTTTTTTATGCTCGTTTTTTCCAAAGTGCTTCTGTCGTTTTTTCCTAATTTAAATAAAAATGAATACTAAAATAAAAAAATATCCGGTTTTGTTATTTTCAATCTTTGTTTTCGCCCTGTTCGTTTTGTCTCTTTGTTTTTTATTCAGCTATTCAAATCAGGCCTTTGCGGAAGATTTTGGAGGCGATTCAAATTATACTCCAGAAAATGATTCCTCAAGCAGCGGTGTTTCAAACTATACTACAAAAAATGACCCTTCAGGATCAACGGATGCCTCAAAAACCAATCCCAGCGCTAGCCAACCTAAGACTGGCACCGGCAGTTCAGATTCAGCATCTTTTGATTATACTCCCATGGAAAAAATACCGGGATTTGACGCTACCGGAGATTTTTCGACCTATGTTCTGGCAGTTTATAATTTCGGCATTTGGACTATCGGCCTTTCTGCGCTACTTATGATTATGATCGGCGGTTTTATGTACATCACCAGCGCCGGAAACAACGCTTCAATGGAAAAAGCCAAGGGAATTATTACCGACGCCATAATCGGAGTGCTTATGGCCCTCTCTGCTTATCTTATTCTTTATGTCATTAATCCGGAACTGGTGAAGATAAAAACAATTAGCATGTCAGGTGCAAGTTCTTCTCAAAATCAGGCCGAGTGTGAAAAATGGTGTCGGGATGCCGGAGGAAATCAAAGCTGGACATCAGAATGTATTGCAGGATGCGGAAGCGGGACAGCCGTACGTGCAACTGGAACATGCAGTGATCTGAATGATTCTCTGAAAAACGAGCTCAATAATGCCGGTGGCGGAGTTCCTACTGCCCTCTTAGCTTCTTTTATGCTAAGAGAATGTTCTCCTGCTATGTCTAATCCAAGCGCTTGTAATAAAAATAATCTTTATGGGGCTGGAGGAGCAATGCAATTCACAGACGGAACATGGTATGACAAGAGATATGGGTGCTCAGGAAGCAAATTTAATCGGCAAGACGCACTTAAATGTGCAGCAAATAAAATCCGTCTTGATAGCGGCGGCGATTATAGCGAAGCTGGAATTAGAAAGGCTGCTAAGCTCTACTGTGGATCTTGTACAGATAGAAACGCTTGCGGAGGAAACTATTGCGATGGAATAATAGCTAACTATAATGTATATAAAAACTGTCCCACTTAGTTTAAATTTGTAGAATTTTTAGATTTACTTATAAAATTATTTATATATCCATGAAAAAATTCTTCTTTTTTGTATTTTTTTTTGCATTCGCATTGTTTTCCGGTAATGCTGTTTTTGCTTCCGACCCGATTGACATGAGCGGAAACAGACCAATGATTACTGTCACAAATCCTACCACAGAATCTACACACACAGGCATTGTTCCCTGCGGAGGAGAATCTGATCCCTGCACCCTTTGCCATCTTATCGTCGGCATCTGGAATCTTATTGAATGGGGGAAAAATATCCTGGTAACCGTAGCCATTGTCGCCATCTTCATTTCCGGGATAATGTATACGATTTCTACAGGAAATGAGAAGCTTATTACTCAAGCTAAAGCTTTTCTTACGGCTAGCCTCGTTGGTTTTGCGATTACTCTCGCCGCCTGGCTGATTGTGGATGTTACGATAACATGGGTGGCCAATGCCGATCCGCAGCTTGGAATCGGAAAATCCAGCTGGCACACGTTCACTTGCGATACAGCCAGTTCGGCATCAGGCGGGAGCAGCAGTACCGGAATTGAAAGCACCGCGCCGCCAACCTGCGCCGTACCTTCAGGAGAAACTCAGGTCATATCCACCCCTCCTGAATTTACTATGAATAACCGAAGTTTGGCGCCTGAAGTTATCAGTATAAATAAGGCACAAGCCGCCGAAATAACTGATGGAGAAAACAGCTATTTTATAAGCGGACTAAATCCATCTTCAGCCTCGCTAAAAGATATTAAGGAAAAAGGCAGCCTTTCAGTAAGCGTTTGCACTAATGTAAAAAATCCGACAAAGTTTGCCATAGGAATAGGCATAGCCGAAGGAAATGTTTCCAAAAAATTCTATGCAACCAGCCAGAACTTCAAAATAATTTCCGAAGACGCCAAAGCCAGCACAAAAACTTACACCATAACTTTTCCCTATGAATCGGAAAAATATAACACCAGCACCGCTCTTTTGGCGGGAGATTATGATTTTGGGATAGTCATAAGCAGCTCCGAAACAGCTGTCGTATCAAAGTCGCTATCTATCAGCGACGATGCAGACGGATGCCAGTTTATTTATGGAAACAAGGACGCCAAGTTTATTCTAATTCTGGCTAGAATAAATACACATTTTATAGGTTTATCAAGCCAGCCTTGTTCAGATTCTGTTGAAATGTGGGACGAAAATAATACGGATCAAACGGACACTTTCAAAACGAAAGTCTCTTTTGCATCCAGCGGAGCCAATGCTAATAATTTATCGGATAATTTCGGCGTATACCGATCAGACAAAGTGTTTACAACAACACAAACAAATATTTGCCCGGATGTGGAATCAAAAAAGGAATATGTTAGTTACGGATGGATCCAAAATGGCAGTGGCAAAACTGCTTACGGCGATATGGGAAATAATGCTTATTATTGCATCGGAAATATAAGTCCTAATGTTTTAGCCCATGAACAGATTGGCCATAATTTTGCGTTTCTATCAGATGAATACAGCCCATATAAAAAATTTAACGATGCCAAACTAGAACATAATTATAACTGCACAACAAACAAAGAATGTACCAAGTGGAAAACAATAGAAACTGGCTGCCATTCCGGCTGTTTGACACAGGACAGCTATAGATCGTCAGAAAACAGTTTAATGAATAACCATTTGACAGCTTCGGCATTTTCCGCGCTGCAGGAATATATAATCAAAAAAACAATTTCGAGTTATCCCAATCAGCATGTCCAACTTAAAAGTCTTGATGAATAGAAAGTTTTGCATAATTCACTTGACTTTTTTCATTAATTCGTATTATCCTCGCAAGTTGATTTGTTTAAAAAATATCAATTTGAAAAGAGGTTGGAGGAAAAAATGAAAAACATAAAAAAAATAAATTTGGTTCTTTTTGTTATTTTTTCCTGCTTCTTTGCCATTTTGGGAAAAAATTCCGCTGCCGATCAACTGTCAACTTCGAAGTTTGTCGCAGCTTCAATTCAGAAAACCGACTCCAAGTTCAAAACTATTGGGCTGCGAATAGCCAACGGAGAGTATGTCTACAGCAACAGCATATATCAGGAAGAACCTGATGGAAGAGTTGTTTCTTTTCAGGGAAAGAATTTGGGATATTTCCCTGTGGGCAGTCTCAAGACAATTATTTGTAGCGATGAATTCAATGAAAAGACCGGGGAAATAAAAGGAGGCTGTGAAGAAGTTTCAAAAGGCAACCTTCTCATAAATATTCCTTATTTCCCCAATGGAAAATTCGCGGATATTTATGATGAAAAGGGCAATAAAGTTTTTTCCATTGATCTATCTTCCGTCGCAACTTGCAATGAAAATAACGAGTGCGACCAGGGGGAAAATCAGGAAAATTGTCCATCCGATTGCAGTCTAAAAAATACTCTTTCTAAATTTAATATTGTTGAAAGCAACCCGAGATCTGAAACCAAAAACCAAGCAAACCACCTTTTATATTTATTAGCAGCTGCGTTCACTTTGGGTATTTTAGCAATTTATTTTTTTTGGAAAAAAAGACATAAATAGCGACATCATTCAAAATCCTGTTTTTTTGTCAAAAAATATGCTAGTATAAATCCAGAAATGCATAAAAAAACATCAAAAATAAATATATTTATTTTCTTTTTAATGTTATTTGTTGGAAGTTTTCTTTCTTTTCAAATTGCTTTTGCTTCTGAATGCGAAGATATTTATGGTGGGACTTGTTCTGTAAATAAAAACTGCGCTGTTTCTGCAGAAATTCCCCTGGATACTGCCGGAGGAAAATATGGCTGTAGTTCTGATGAATATTGTTGTGTTCTTCAATGCAACAGTAATGAAATAAAAAAAAATATTGGAGAAGCAATTTGTGCAAAGAAAAGCAATTGCAGCAAACAACTTGATTATTCTCTTGATTGCGTATCAAAAATAGGCAGTGATGGAGTTTGCTGCACCGAAACAAAAACCAGCAGCAGCTCTTCAACAACTTGCGTGCCAGATAACGATACTCTGTATGATCAGGGAGAGTGTCAGAGTGGCAGCAGCTGCAGCGGCAGTTATTCTATGCATGTATCTGAATATGATTCGAATTGCGATAGCGGAAAAATATGCTGCAGCGTATTGAAAATTACATATAGCCAAACTTCGTCTTCTTCAAGTTCTTCCGGCATTGTCCCTTGCGGGGGAGAATCTGACCCCTGCACCCTTTGCCATCTTATCATCGGTATCTGGAATCTTATTGAATGGGGGAAAAATATCCTGGTAACCGTAGCTATTGTAGCTATCTTCATTTCCGGAATAATGTACACGGTTTCCACTGGAAGCGAGAAAATGATTACTCAAGCTAAGGATTTTCTCACGGCCAGCCTGGTCGGATTTGCCATTACTCTCGCCGCCTGGCTGATTGTGGATGTTACGATAACCTGGGTGGCCAATGCCGATCCGCAGCTTGGAATTGGAAAATCCAGCTGGCACACGTTCACTTGCGACACAGCCAGTTCAGCACTGACCGGAAGCGGAACCACCAGCGGAGGAGCTATAACAACTTCAACGGGTACGGGAACTGATGCAGCACTAAGAAAAATTCTCACTGATGCCGGTTTTTCTATTAAAAGTTCCGGAAATTGTTCAGATCGCAATAATTCCAGATGCACCAGTCTTGATGGAATGGAAAATAATGCTATTAATGAGATTATTGCAGTTAAAAACACTTGCGGTATAAACACCATCACAGGAGCAAATGAAACTGGACATTCATCTCATAACGGACTGACTTTTGATGTAGAAGCAAGCTCAACCCAAGCACAATGCGTCTATAATAACAGCAGCCAGCTAAATGTAGCTCAACTTTGTACAGATAGCGCAAACTCTCGACTCAGAAAAAATTGCGACGGTTATAATGAGCCCAACGGCATTCTTCATATAAGATTTAATAACTAAAAAGTGTCTCTTCTTAAAAAACTTTTTTTTGCGTCTCTTATTATTTTCATCGTTTCTATCCTTTTTTTGGGCATTTATCGCTTGTCTTTTTATAAACCCAAAGAAGTCGCCCCGACCGTTAAAAAAGAAAATCCCGCACAGCCCGTTTCTGCCACTCAACCGGAAAAAGATACCGCTAAAATTTCTGCCATTTCCGATGAAGCTGTTTTATCCCCAGTTCTTTCCCCCAACGGACTGTCTATTAAATATTATTCGCAAAAAGATGGCCATGCCTATGAAATTGATCTTGATGGAACAAACAAAAAAACTCTTTCTGCCAATGATTTAATTGATTTAAAAAATATTCTTTGGTCGCCAGATAAAACTAAAGTTATTTCAAAATTTTTCCAATCTGATAGCAGCACTCGATTTTCTTCTTACAATTATTCGGCTGGAAAAGGATATTCCCTTGACAAAAATATCCGCGAAGCTGTTTGGAACCAGTCAAGCGACAAGATCTTCTACGTTTATATTGATCCCAAAAGAAAAAAGGCTACGCTTAATATTTCAGATCCCGACGGAAGCAATTGGAAAAAACTGGCTGACTTGGCCTATTTAAACGCTTCTGTCGCACCAATTCCTCAAAGTGGAAGCGTTTCTTTTTGGAACAAGCCTGATAATATGTCCCAAACCAGCCTAGAATCAATTCCGACTGTCGGCGGCCAAAAAAAATCCCTGTTTAAGGAAAAATTTGGAGCTGACTATCTCTGGGACAATTCTGGAAATAACATTCTTATAAGCCACAGCGACGCCAAAGGCGGATCGAAAATACAGCTAGCCATTGTGAACTACAATGGGGGAGAATATTCAAACCTGGGCATTCCTACATTTGTCTCGAAATGCACCTGGTCCAAAAACAATAAAATTTTATATTATGCCCTACCGGGAAACCTTCCTGAATCCGCCATGTTTCCCAACGATTACAACAATGGAAAAATAAAAACCAGCGATACTTTCTGGAAAATGGATATGGCATCCCGGCAATCAGAAAGAATAATCGAACTTTCCGAGCTCCAAAAAATAAACGCGCAATTCGACGCATCTGATTTATTTCTGTCCCCAGATGAAGGATTGCTATTTTTTATAAACAAGCTTGACGGGAAACTATATCAAATAAGCTTGTAGAATATTATAAATAAAACTTCATTAAGCACCTTGGGAAAGCGTTTTTTATATTTTAAAAATCAGAAAATTCAGCCAAAAAATTATCGCCAGATCATTTTTGAAATAATTCGTATCAATCGCTCCGTGGATCAAAATATAGAACATTATGCTAAAAGCGATAAATTTAACTATGCTGTCGCTTTTTTTAATAATATCCTCAAGCCAAAAACCAAGCAGAAAGATAAATCCCAAAATCCCTAAAACTCCTCCGTAGAGCCAAAAAGCCAGGTATAAGTTGTGCGGGTGGGGAACCGCCCATTCGAGATAAGGCGGGTAATATTTTTGATACTCAAGATATTTTTCCTGAAAATTCCCCGGTCCGATTCCAAAAACCCAGTTATTCTCCAACATTTTTTCAGCTGATTTCCAGATTATTATCCTTGATTCCAAGGAAGATCGATTATAATTTTTAAGATTAATTAATTTTTCACTATTTAGCTGGATTATAAATAACGACGCAGCTAACAAAACTAAAATGATTATTGTTTTATTTTTAACCAGCGCTTTGTTTTTAATAATAGAAACCATAATTAGGCTCAAAATCACAGAAATCCAAGCAGCGTAAGAGTAAGTAAAATAAAAAGTAATTAATATAATTGATCCGGATAATAAAATCAAAACTTTTAGCTTTTCAGCCATAAGCTGATCCGCCTTCGATGGAAAACTTTGAACTTGCACCAACATTATCAGCGCCGGCGCAAGGTACATCGCCAAATAATTCGGCGAATTGAAAAACCCCTGCAATCTTCCATCATATGTAATATGCCCCGAAAACAAATATCCCAAAGATATCAATGAAACTAAAAAAGCGGATAAATAAAGGGATTTATAAACATTTATTATTTTTTCTTTATCTAAAATCTGACTTGCCAAAAAAACAAATAGCATTGGAAAAAAGAACCAGCTTTTGATTATGCCAAGGCCTGCCGCATACCCCCCGTTAGCTAATGTTGAAATGGCAAGCCCTAGAAAAATAAAAAATATCGGTATAATATATTTTTTATAGCCTATCGTAGAGACGCATTGCAATGCGTCTCTACCACAACCAATAATCCATCTAATAAAAATTATCAAAATCAGCATTTCTAGAATATTAGTCGGGATACCAAATATTTTAAACCGGACGAGATATGCCGGCAAAAAGATAACTGCCAAATAAATTAGATTTTCCATGTTAAATATTTTCTTTCCGCCAAAGGCGGATCCGCCTTTGGCGGACATTTTACTCTTCAACATTTGTAAAACTTATTATTACCAAAAGCAATATCAGTACAACCGGTGAATAAATAGCCGTTTCAACCAAAGAATGAGCAAAAAAAATAACCAGACTTATCGCCAGCCAAAAAAAGAAAGGCTCTTTTTTCGCTTTTTTTATAAAAATAAAAGCGGAGCCCGCCAGAAGCGTTATCCAAATAATGGCATTGGCTATTCCTGTTTCCACAGCAACATCCAAATAGGTATTATGCGCATAAATAGGATCGCGATAACTGGCGTCAGGTTTGATTTCAAGGGGATAATTGCCAATCCCCGTTCCAAAAAGCGGCTTGTCTAAAATAATTTCTCCGGCTCTTTGCCACATCTCAATTCTTCCGGCATTTGAACCTTCATTCAGATGCAAACTAGAAATAAATCTGGTTGAAATCGGACCGGGGATAAGCAGAACGCCAGCTATCATCCCTGCTGCTAAAAATAAAGTTATTTTATATTTTAGGCCGAATTTTTTCCAAAGTGAAAAAAACATTGCCAGAGCTCCCGCTAAAAGCCCAATATATCCGCCTCTAGAAAAAGTTAGGACATCGCCAACAAATAAAACTGTGAAAAAAAACAGGTATAGCGGTTTTTTTGATTTTAGAAATAATCCCAGCGACAAGGGAATCAAGATTCCTAGAAAAAAAGCAAGCATATGGGGATCTGGGAAAGTAGAAGTTGCCCTAAGAATCGTTTTTCCTGAAATATTCACAAGCCAGCTGGAATTTTTAAGAACCGCTTCGCTGAAATTGTTTCCCAAAAAAGGCCAGATGATGAAATTCGCCCAAATTTTATAAGTTTTTTCAAGACCTATCAAAAATTGTAACAAAAACTGGATGATTCCCAAAAAAGCGGCGGCGCTCCCGCTCCAGACTAAAACCTTTGCCGCTTTTTCCATCTTATTTTTATCGGAAATGATATCAGAAAACACAAAATAAACGGGAAAAATTGAAAAAAGAAACAGGAGCTTCCTTACTGACCAGTCTAAATTTCCCGAAACAGCGATTGAAATTAAATTAAAAGCTAGAAAAAAAATAATTAAAACTGTGCTCGAATTGTTCTTTATGAGCACCTTTTTATTTTTGAGTCCCTTAGCCAGCCATAGCAGAAAAAGGAGGAGGATAATAACCCTGATTGAAGCCAGATCGATACCCTCGGTTGGATTAAGCGCCAGCTGAAAAGGCAGGTAGATTAAGAAAAGCAGGATAAAATTAAACATACAAAAAATTCCTGATTGATTTTATAATCCAAAACTCAATTTTTGGTCGGTTTTTTTTAAAAAAATATTCTTGTGAATCGTAATAATCCTTTTTTTTAACCTCTCGCCTTTCATAGCTTCCGCCTTCTAAATGTCTCGCTTTAAGCTGGGGAAAATAAACAATCTTTCGGCCGATTTTTCTTATTCTTCCGCATAAATCCATATCTTCAAAATACATAAAGAATTTTTCATCAAAACCGCCGATTTTTTGAAATAAATTTTTCTCGATAATCATAGCCGTTCCAGATACCCAATCGGTTGTAATTTTTTTTTCACTTTTCCAAATTTTCCGGCTTCTGGAAAAACCTAAGTTATTTTTAATCAAATTTAAAAGGCTTGTTTCGATTCCCGCGCTCCATTGCTGAGTTTCTCCGTTTTTTTTAAGAAGTTGTCCCCCTATAATGCCTATTTTCGCATCTTTTTCCATCTCAAAAATAATTTTTTTAATATCGCAATTTATTATTTCACAATCCGGGTTTAAAAAAAATAAATAGCGCCCCAGCGCCTTTTTTGCGGCCAAATTATTAGCCGCTCCAAAACCGATATTTTTTTCGCATTCAATTAATTTTATTTTTGGAAATTCAGCTTCTATTTCTTCCAGATTTTCTTTTCTGTCGTTATTGACAATTATTATTTCACTTATTAATTCAGAGCTAATCTTGTTTCTAATCGACAGCAAATTTGATGCCAGATATTTCTTGCTTTGAAAATTGACAATTACAATTGAAACTTTATATTTTTGAGCGGCTGAAATCTCCATAAGCTTTTTGGACAAATTTGGCTTGTTTATTCGTCCCAAACGCAATATCAGCCAAATTTTTTAATCTGCGGAGACAAGTATATATTAAAATCCAATATTTCATAAAAGATCGTGCGTTTTTTTTGAAAAAAATGAGTCCGGAAAGCACCAGCCAGTATGTCTTCATGTTGGATCCGTTTTTTTTTCTTTCATAATGGTCTATCCAGCTCGACATGGCCACTCCCAGCTTAAATCCAGCTTTTTTAGCTCGAAAACTAAAATCAGCATCTTCCCAATAAAGAAAAAAGTCTTCATCTAAAAGTCCGATTTTTCTAAAAACCTCTTTTTTTACAAGCATCGCGCAGCCGGAAATAAAATCTGTTTCGAAATTATCCGCTGTTTTGATTTCAGTTTCATGGACAGTTTTCATCCTAAGCCAGTCTATTTTTCCTCCGGAAAACCAGACTTTTCCCGAATATCCGTCAAAAATCAACGGGCTTAAAATTCCTGTCAGAGAATTTTTTTCAGCTTCTTCGATAAGGCAATCCAAGAAATTTTCTTTGACATTGACATCGTTATTGAGCAAAAGCACATAGTCTGCCATCCTTTCCAGCGCGTATCTTATGCCTTTGTTATTTCCGGCGGCATATCCTAGATTCTCTTCGTTTTTAATAAAAATAAACCGGGAATATCCGGTCATAGCCATTTCTAAAGAACCGTCTTTAGAATTATTATCCACCAAAACAACCTCAAAATTAGGATAGGTGGTTTTATAAACGCTATCCAGGCATTTTTTTAAAAAATCCTTCCTATTATAGTTAAGAATGACGATAAAAACTTTAGGATATTTCTTCATATTCTTTTATTCCCCGTTTGCTGATAATGCTCGTAATTTCTTCTGTTTTTACAGCCTTAAAAACCCAAAGAAACAGCATATAAGTTGCCACTGACATGAAACCTCTCGCAAAAAAGCCCGCGCTTTCAGAAAGATAGAGCACGAGCCCCATGAAAAAGGCAGCGCCAGCTATGCCTAAAAATTTTTCCGCTTTTGGCATATATTTTATTTTTTTAAAAACCAAAAGAAATGTCCCGGAAGCTACGAAAAATTCCGTGGCGACTGCCACCCAAGCAGCTCCAAAATAAGAAAATTTTGAAATCAATATATAATTCAGAGAAACATTGATAACCGCCGCCAATGCTAGTATATACATAAGTTTTTTCTGCTGATTTCCGGATATCAAAATAGCATTAAAGAAATTGCCAAAGAAAATAAAAGCCAGAGAAAAAACCAAAATCCTAAGAACATTAGCTGATTCGAAAAAACCCGCCCCACCGATAAGGTTTATTATCCCATCAGAAAGAAAAACGGTTCCTACAACCAAAGGCAAGACAAAGATTAAAAAAACCTTGAATGTTTTATTGGAAATATCCTGAAATTTCTCCCTATCTGAAAAAATGCTATGGGACATTATTGGAAAAATAAGCCCCATTATCATGCCTGGAAAAAAAGTAATATTCTCGATAATTTTATAAGCGGCATTATATATGCCCACATCAGCGCTCGTTCGCATCAAAGAAAGCATTATCGTGTCTATTTTGAAATAAATGAATGTGATTATCGTGACTGCGCCTATCGGATAGGATTCTTTAAGAAATTCCTTCCAATAGCCTATATTAAACCTCAGCCTGATTTTAATGTATTTTTTCGACCAAAAAAATATCATCAAGAAGCTGGCGATCATATAAGCCAGCAGTGATGCAATAATCCAGTCAAACCCCAGCCCGAATTTTATCGCTAAAAATACTCCAGAAACCTGGATCAGTTTCCCGATAAGCTCTGAAAAGGCTATTTTATCTATCGCTAGATTCTTTTGAAATACTCCGTTTAAGATTTGATAAGAAGAGGAGAAGAAAAAAGCCAGAGCTGCGACCAAAATACCCCTTTTTACCTCTGGGTCATAAGGAAAGAAAAAAATTATTGCCGGAGAAACAATTACAACCAGAAGGGCTGTTGCAACGCGCAGCGTGAAAACATTTCCCATTATTTTTTCTTCATCCGCCCCATTTCTTGAAATCTCCCGGGTAGAAATTGATGACAGCCCCAAATCAGAAAGCGCCGTAAAAAAAGCAAAAAAGGCAATTACCGTAGAATAATTGCCAAATCCATCTTTGCCAAGATATCTTGTTATCAGCCCAATAGAGACCAACGCTAAAACTGTGGCTAATATTTTTGATATAGAACTAACAAGAACATTGTAAGCAATTTTACGAGCTATAACCATAAAAATAGAATTTTGAATTTAGTATTTAGAATTTAGAATAAAACTACTAAAAATAAACTGGGTTTTAATTTCCTTCAAGATCTAAGCTCCATATTCCCATTCTAAATTCGAAATTCCCAATTCTAAATTCTTTTAAATAAGGTCTATTGGCTTGATTACAACTCTTCTGTCTTCACCCTCTCCTATGCTTTCTGTTTTAATCCTATCGTCTTTGGCCAGTTCAAGATGGACAATTCTGCGTTCATAGGGGCCCATAGGACGCAATACTACGGCTTTCTTTTCCTGAAGAGCTTCCTCAGCCAAATTTTTAGCCAATTTTACAATTGAATCATTTTTATCCATCCGATAAGAATTAATGTCAATAATAAAATTAATTCTCTCCGAAATTTCTTTTCTGACCAGCATCCGAGCGATGTGCTGCAGCGACTGCAAATTGATTCCATATTGTCCGATTAAGAAATTGGATTCTTGTGTTTTTACATTGCAAACATATGATTTTTTTTCACCTTCTTCCTTCTTTATTATTTCCACGCTTCCTTTGAACCCCATTTTTGAAATCATCTCTTCAATAATTCTTTTTATTTTTTTTTCCATTTCAAGATCTTCATTATTCTTTTCCATGTATTTAGAATTTAAATATTATCTTTGAATTATTTTTCCGCTTTTTCTTTTTTAAGCAGAAGCTCTTTCTGCTGGATTATGGCAAAAACCGTTGAAACAAGCCAATAAAGCGCCAGCCCTGCCGGAAACTTTATACCAATAAACAATGTAAGGAGAGGTCCGAGATAAAGCATCTGCTGGGTCATAATTTGGGAAAAATCCTGATTATCCGCTTTTTTGACCACCGCGGGCTGGCTCTTCATCAGCATTTTTGTCTGATAATATTGAGCAAACGCGGCTAGGACAACCAGAAGAATATGCGGCAAGCTCTCAAGCGTAAGGCTACGGAAATCGAGCGCTTTTGACAAATCCACAATACCCAAAAAATATTGGTTTATTTGGCCTGGATTTTTTACAAAAGAATAAAGAATGTTTTGTTCAACTACTAGACCCCCTTGGGATATATTGAACAAAACTCTGTAAATAGCTATTAAAAAAACTAGCTGGAAAACGACAGGCAAACAACCGGAAAAAGGGTTGACTTTGTTGGTTTTATAAAACTCCATGAGCGCTCGACTTTGTTTTTCTTTGTCTTTTTTATATTTTTCCTGTATTTCCTTTATTTTTGGCTGGAGATCTTGCATTTTTTTCTGAGATTCTATTTGCTTCCGGCTCAAAGGAATAAGAATAAATTTTATAATCAGGGTAATTATAACAATAGCAATTCCAAAATCGTGAAGAGGGATTATATCATATACAAAAACAAGCAAATTATATATAGGCCTATAAACAAATTCGTTAAATAAAAAAACCATAATTTATTTTTTTAATTTTAATCGATTATCAAGTTAGCTTTTTGCAAAATTTTTTCCATTTTTTCCCGCTTTTTTTCTGGCTTTTCCGCGCTATTTTTGTCTTTTTTAACAATAACTACAATATCCATCCCTTTCTTTATTTTTTTCAGATTATCCTTAAAAAATCCTCTGAGCTGTCTTTTTATCCTGTTTCTTTCTGTCGCTTTCGAAAAATATTTTGCTCCTACTGAAAATCCAATTCTGGATTCATCCAGGCCGTTTTTTGCATATTTTAGGGAAATATTTTCAAAACAAAAAAAATTGCCGTATTTGTACACTTTTTCAAAGTCTTTTCTTTCAGTCAGGCGATTTTTTTGCGGTAGCATAGCTAAACAGTTAACCTTTTTCGGCCCTTTTGCCGCCTTCTTTTGACAACTTTTTTTCCGCATTTGGTCATTTTTCTTTTTCTAAATCCGTGTTTTTTCTTTCTTTTCAAGCTTTTAGGCTTATACGTTTGGCTCATAATATTGTTAGATAAATTATTAATACATCCGTCAATTCAATTAAAAGTTTATCAGTTTTTAGGGCCAAAGTCAATGAAAAACTTGCCAATCATAAATGCGTCAGGCTTTACTAATGCAAAAATTACCAATATGCTATTTATTAATCGGGGGAGTTGCCTGCTTTGCGTCAGTTATCACAGATTATCAACAAGTTTATCCACGTTTCTCTATTCTTTTATATTTCGGGTATGGTATACTTAGGCTAGCGAGTTTTCTAGTTTATGAAATATTTATGACTAATACAGAGCTTTGGCAAGCTGTCCTTTCGGAAATTGAGCTTTCTATTTCCAAGGCCAACTTTATAACCTGGTTCAAAAATACGTCAATTTTTTCCAATAAAAATGGTCAAGTAATCATAAGTGTTCCCAATGGATTTGCCAAGGAATGGCTTGAAAACAAATACAACCTCTATATCCTGCGAGCATTGAGAAATATCCAGGAAGACATAAAAACGGTTTCCTGCATCATCGCCGCTAACCAAGAATCGACAGAAAAAAAGATCTCTATGGTTGATGCCGTAGTTCCTTCAAATAACGCTTTTTTTCGGGAAAAAAGGGCTCCTATAAATCAGGAAAGCAATTTGAACCACAAATATACTTTTGATAATTTTGTAGTAGGAGGCAGCAATGAACTTGCAAAAGCGGCTTGTTTTGCTGTTTCTCAAAACCTGGGGAGCGTTTATAACCCTCTTTTTATCTATGGAGGCGTAGGCCTGGGAAAAACCCATTTAATCCAATCGATTGGCAACGAAATACTAAAAAACAATCCTGAACATAAGATAAAGTATATAACTTCAGAAAGATTCACAAGTGAGCTTATTGATTCCATAAAAACAGGAAAGATAAGGGATTTTAAGGATTATTACCAAAAAATCGACTTATTGATCATTGACGATATCCAATTTATATCAGGAAAGGAAAAAACGCAGGAAGAATTTTTTCATATTTTCAACCATTTATACCAATTAAACAAGCAAATAGTTCTTTCTAGCGACAGAGCACCCAAGGCCATACAAATATTGGAAGAAAGGCTTAAATCGCGCTTTGAAGGCGGCATGATAGCTGATATTATCCGCCCAGATTTTGAAACAAGAGTGGCCATATTAAGAAAAAAAGCTCTTGACCAGGAAATGGAAATTAACGACGATGCCCTAGAATTTATTGCCGAAAACATAAAAAACAACATCCGCGAACTAGAAGGGGCTTTTAATAGGGTTTTTGTTTCCGCCCAGCTTTCTAAAAATAAAATTGATCTCAATTATGTAAAAAAAATGTTGTCGGAAATTATTTCCAGTGGCAAAAAAAAGGGAGTAACCCATAAACACGTCATAAAAACAGTGTCTGCTTTTTATGATATAACTGAAACTGATTTAATAGCTAAAAACAGGAAGCAGGAAGTCGTAAAACCAAGACAAATCGCAATGTATCTCATGAGAAGCGAGCTTCAATATTCTTTTCCCAATATCGGGGATCGAATGGGAGGCCGCGACCATACTACCGCCCTTCACGCTTACGAAAAAATAGCTGAATTAATAGAAAGGGAAGAAAAAATAGCCGAGGAAATAAACTATCTCAGAGAACAGCTCTATTCTATAAATTAATTACTGATTCCAGGTTGCTTTGGTGGATAATTTGTGTAAAACCACTAGAATAACTCTGTGTAAAATTTGTCCAAAATAATTTTTCCGTCTGTTTCCGGCTTGTGGTTTACTTTTTTATTTAATTAAATTAATATCTTATCATCACTCTCTGGGTATATAAAAATAAAACTTATCCAATATATATTAACATTTTATTTGCTTTATTTAAGCTAAAAACTAAACTTATCCACAAAAATAAGCTTATATAATAAATAGTAATAACTTTAAATAATTTTATATATAAATTATTATGAAATTAATTTGTACTCAAGATAACTTTAAAAAAGCGATATACAACACAGAAAGGATTGTTTCTAAGCAAAACACCTTGCCTATACTAAATAATATTTTATTTGAAGCAAAAAAAGGGTTTTTAGTGTTTTCCGCGACAAATTTAGAAATGGGAGCTCAGGTAAAAGTGGGAGTTAAAGTGGAAAAAGAAGGTAAAATAACTATTCCAGCGAAAATAATTAGTAGTTTTTCTAATAATCTTCCTCAAGGAGATAATGTTTTAATAGAAAGTGTTGAACAGGGAATAAAAATAAAAAGTGGCTCTTTTAAGGCAATTATAAAAGGGGTATCAGCTGATGATTTTCCATTAATTCCTAAAAAAAGCAGTGAATATCTATTAAATATTAATAGTATTGATCTAAAAAATATCTTATCTAAGGAAATGGTGTCTGTGGCTCAAAATGAAGCCAGACAAGAGCTTACTGGAATAAACCTTATTTTAAGCCAAAAAGAGATATTTTTTGCTTCAACTGATAGTTTTCGTCTTTCTGAAAGTAGAATTAGTATAAACAAGGAAAATATAAATAAAGAGGTGTTTGAGGCTTATATAAACAAAAAAGACAGTATTATTATTCCATTTGGAACATTAAATGAAGTAATGAGAATTATTTCTAATAATGAAGAATGTGATGTGAAAATAACGATTGAATCCGGGCAAATTTTTTTTGAAATAGAAGAGACTAAAATTGTTTCAAGGTTGATTAATGGAAAATATCCTGAATATAAGCATATAATGCCAAAAGATTATAAAACCAGGGTAGTTTTGGAAAAAAGCGTGTTTCAAAACGCGGTAAAAATGGCTAATATTTTTGCTTCGGGAAAATCAGGAGAGATTTCGATTAAAATTGACTCTGGAGTAAAGAAAATTTTTATAGGCGCTAGCAGTGCGGAAACTGGAGAAAACTCAACAGAGCTCAAATTTGACGTTTCTGGACCATCTCAAGAAGTAATTTTAAATTCAAAATATCTTTTAGATGGAATTAATAGCATCTCAACTTCCAAAGTGGCTTTTCTTATGAACAGTGAATCAACGCCAATCGCTTTAAAGGAAATAAATGAACAAACCGGCGAAGTTTTACATGATTTTACCTATATCGTGATGCCAATTAAAAATTAGAATTTTGAATTTAGAATTGGGAATTTTGAATGAAAGCTATGGATAAATCTTATGATTTAATTATAATAGGTTCTGGTCCGGCGGGGCTTTCTGCTTCTATTTATGCTTCCCGCTACGGGATAAAACATGCTATTATCGGGCAGATTTTGGGCGGACAGATCTCCGAAGCTCATCTAATCGACAATTATCCAGGCATTGAAAACCTGACTGGAGCCGAGCTTGGAAAAAAACTAGGAGAACATGCTAAAAAGTACGGCGCAGAAATAATCCCAGGCTTGGTTAAAAATATAAAAAAAGAAGAGGAAGGGAGATTTATTGCAGAACTAGAAAATAACGAAGCCTTAAAAACTAAAACTGTGTTACTAGCCACTGGCATGAAGAGGAGAAAGCTGGACATTTTAGGAGAAAAAGAATTTGCGGGAAAAGGCGTTTCCTATTGCGCCACTTGCGACGGTTTTTTCTATAAAAACAAGACTGTTGGAGTGATTGGCGGATCCAACAGCGCGGCAGGCGCGGCATTATATCTGGCTGATATCTGTAAGAAAGTTTATATAATTTATCGTAAAAGCGAGCTTCGCTGCGAGCCTTTTTGGGCTGATTCAATCAAGAAGAATGAGAAAATAGAAGTTATTTATAACACCAACGTAGTGAAAATATCCGGCCAGGAAAAACTGGAAAGGGTTGAACTGGATAATCCACATAAAAATAGCAGTTTGCTTGAAATAAGCGGACTCTTTATTGAAGCCGGATCGGATCCATATATAAATTATGCGGATGACTTGGATATTAAAAGCGACAAAGACGGGTATATAAAAATAAAATCAGACGGCTCCACTTCGGTTCCTGGCATCTTTGCGGCCGGAGACATAACCGACGGATCAAACAAATTCCGCCAAGTCATTACCGCGGCCGCCGAAGGTGCCATTGCTGTGAGGAGCGTTTTTAATTATCTCAAAGCAAAATCCTAGCTCCAATATTCATCTTCTTTTTTAATTTCAATTTCTTTTCCGGCACCCTTCCAGGCCAATTCAAACATAAATTTCATATTTTTAGCGATTTCATTGCTTTCTACAATAAGCCCTAAAGATTCAGAAAAACTCATAAAAGCGATTTTGTTGCCGTAAATATTCATTTCAATGGAAAAGGGAAACTTTTCTTTGGAAACCAGCCGCGTTTCTTTCAGATCTTTTTGGTCTGTTTTTTTATACTCAATAATTTCTTCGGTATCCGGCCCGATGACGCGCACCGTAATTTGTGATTTAACTCTTTTTGCTTTATATTCGTCAGCAAAATCCTGACCCAGTTTATTTATGATATTTTCCGTTACAAATGCCACCAGTTCGCCTTTATATTTCAAGGTATCTCGGTAAACTTCTTTGATGCCTTCCAAGCCTTCGTAATAGCGGATTACCGGCTTGGTTCCGGAAGTATTGAGAAGCCCTTTGAGTGCCGGCATAAGACTGGCCAGCTTTTCCCTCTTTTCTTCCAAAATATTTTCCAGATTTTCCGGTTCTTCAGCCAGAAAAAGCCTTTTTTTGCCTTTTTTGGTCTGGCTTAAAAGCCCTTTTTTTTCCAGTTCGATAAGCACGTCATAGACAGTAGTGCGCAAAATACCGGTCTTTTTAGCTAGATTAATAGCAGAACTAGCGCCTAGCTCCAAAAGAGCCAGATATACAATGGCTTGCTTATCATTAAGGCCAAATTGAGTAAGTTGGTCAGATAGATTCATATATGTCGAAAAAATAAGTCAACATTTATAGTATAGCAAATAAGCCATAATTTGTCAAATTAAAGGTATAAATGGCTTATTTACGATAGGATAAAAATAGTATAAGTCTATTTAAATTGACATTTAGTGTAATATCTGATATAATGGCCCGTTACGATGAAATATCGCCCAAAGAGGAGAGAGACACGTAACCAAGAACATTAAATATACATAATATGTATCCAAATCGCCTGAAAGGGCGGTAAGGATCATAAAATGGCACTGGAAATAAGCAGCATACTAAATTCATCCAAAGGGAAGAGAGATTGTAGGGAACGCATACATGCGTTCCAAAAAAAGATAGCTGGATGAATGGCAATAAGCTTATTTCTCTCCCAACGAGCCATCGTCGGGATAGAAAGTGGTCCTTGGTTCTTATCAAATCCCACTCTCCTTTATAAGGAGAGGGCAGGGTGAGGTAGGAATCAGGAGCAGGCTTTCTAAAAGTCTAGAGAAGAGAGTCAAAAAATGTCAGTGAGTATTATTTATTCATTAGCTAAAGAAAATCTCTCTTCTCTTTAATGGATGAACACTCACTGGCATTTTTGTGGAATCAAAAAATCCGCAAAACGGATCTTTGAAAATTGAATATTATTCAACCGAGAAAAAATGGAAGTTAAGAAATGAGTATTTGGTCTATGGCCGTTTTAAGCTTGGGGAGGTCTTTTTTATAAGCTTCCCAGACGGATTCAGGAATAATACCAAAATATTCATGAATAAGCACATTTCGCATATCAATCATGTCTCTCCAGGGTATTTCCGGGTGAGAATCGCAAAATTCACGGCTGATTTTATTGGAGGCTTCGCCAATAATTTCAAATTCGTGAACTACGCCGCTAAGCACTAGTTTATTTTTAGAAAAACTTTCAAAATCAGAGTTTCCAATAAACTCATTGATGTTATTGATAGAGTCCTGAATATGTCCTATAAAAACGAGATCATTTTTCATAAATGGTTTTAGCTTTGGCTAGTACTTCATCGCGGAAATACTTGCTAAGAGCGGAGGGTGTCAGAAGATCAACTTTTTTCCCGATAAATTCAGAAAAATTTCGGCGGATATGAACCAAGTCAAAAAGACTAATACTAGAATTAGGTTCAAATTCCACTAAAACATCCACGTCAGAATCTTCACGGGGTTGGCCATAGATATAAGAACCGAAAAGAGACACTTTTTTCATGTCCTTTTTATGAGGATCTTTTTCAATGGCTTCTATAAGTTTTTGTTCTATTTGCTCCGTACTCATAGCAATAGCTTAGCATAAATTATTACATATTTCAATTAGCTTTTATTTTCTCTCGGTTGAAGTATGCGAATAGCCCTAACGAATGGGCACATGCGAATAAATCCAGCACCAACTTTTCTTTATTAAACAAACTTTTGTTAGTGAGGAGTAGTTGGTGCTGGACAAACCAGCTATGGCCCGGGTCCGACGTTGTGTCGGACTGGTCGGGAGTTACACTGGCTGGGGAAAGGTTAACATTTGCCATGAAAGGAGGAACGCCATGGCAAAGAAATTCGTCTGCTGCGAAATTTGCAGCAGTGAAGGAATTTTATCTGGTGTGGACGATTGTCCACACCAGATTTTTTCCCTCGCCGGGAAGGCGAGGGAATGCATAGACTGCCATCTGGCAGTCTATGAAAATTTTTTCTCCTGCCCGCGGTGCGGGCAGGAATTTGGCGTAGACGAGTATGTCTACGTCAAGAACGAGGGCTGCCCCCGGTGTGACAACCGGATGTGGTAGCTCTCAAGGGAGTTTTCGGTCTCCCTAAAAAAACCGAAACCTAAAATAGGCGAGCACCCGGGATAGGCTACCACGCCACAACCCGCTCGCCTTTCATTCCGAGTCTGTGAGGATTGTCTTCGCAGAATCGGAAGTGAAAAAATTTTCTTTGCGCTTGGCCCAGTCCTGAATGCTGATCAGGATGTGGTTGGGAGCGAAACGGCGCAAGGGAAATGTTCAGCAGGAAAGGAGAATCTCATGACGAAAGTCTTGTGGTTTTCCAGGCATGAGATGTCGGCCGAGCAATCGGCCGACTTGAAAAGAATTTTTGGCCTGGTGGAAGTTCACCAGGTCAATCGGACGATCTCTTCGGCGCATGAATTGGCCGAGGAGATCGCTGCGGCGGACGTGGTGGCCATCGTGGCCCCACTTCCGCTGCAGCAGCAGTTTTTGCAGATAGCCGGGCCTGACAAGCCCGTGCTCTTTTGCAAGAATGACCGGGTCATGGACCCGGTCGACGGAACCAAACTGCTTGGCTTTCGCCACGCAGGATGGTTCCGGATTAAGGAAATCAGAGTGATTTTTGAAAAACTCTGATTTCCGACCGCTGTCCCAGCGGTATATAAAAAGGGAACCACTTGAATGGCAAGACTTGAGTCTACCACGACAAAAGTTTTGCCCTTCATTCCGAACCCGTAAAGATTGGCTTTGCGGGTTCAGAAGTGAAGTTAATTTCCCATAGAAAGGAGAAAAATATGGGAAAGAAATTTGAAATCAAGGACAACGGGCTGCGACACGGCCTGTTGTTCGACTCTGGCCACGGCGACGTGGTCAGGGAATTAGAGAAGAAGTTCCTCGCCACCGGCGAGGAACAGTTGTTTTTAGACACAGTCGAAGAGTCTGAGGGCTTTGGAGAGCCCAAGGACTACTTCGAGATCTCCTGCATCTTGAAGGTGCGGGAGGAGGAAGTCGGCTGGTGGACCGGCCGAAAAAAACAAATTTTTTGAGGAGTGACCGGCATCCCCTGAATAGCCGGCGGGAGTTTTCGGTCTCCCTAAAAAAACCGAAACCGCTAAGGGCGAGCATCCGGGATAGGCTACCACGCCACGACCCGCTCGCCTTTTTTCTTTTCCCTGGATTTGATAGAATAGAATTGCTTAAGCACAAAAAATATGTTTGAAAAAATACCGGTTCAGGGTAATTCTGAAAAAGAAGAAATCGTTCTGCCAGAGGAGAAAGTTATTTTTAATGAGAAAGACGTACAGGAATTTTTTGATACATTAAAGGACGGATTGCCTGAAGAATTGCGCGGTAAAAACGCGGATGAAATATTGAAAAGCCAAGCAGGTTGGCGAATGGTCGGGGAAATTTTCATTTCAAATAATTTCCCGGAAAAATACAACACTGATTATCTTTATGATAATGACGTTGATGAATTTGGAGACTTCAAGGCGGTGCTTATTTCCCAAATGTTTGAAAATAATCCAAAAAGAGCGGCAGAATTTTTCGGAGAATACCTTATAAAATTATACAAGGAAAGAAGAAAAGAATGGCTGGACAGAGCCATGTGGGCCAATCTTTCCGACTACGAACCCGATGATTATACTGAAGAAGAAAGACAAAGATTGGAATATTGTCGGAGCATCCATCAGCCAGATCAAGATGATTTGGAAGAAAGAGGAGAAAAAGAACCGGAAAATTTGGAACGCGATGCCATTCTAGAAATGATGGATTATCACGAAATATTTGGCAGAACAACGTCAGAGATACTCAAGAATTTCAAAAAACACAAAGAGAAAATTGGCGATTGGAAGACTGACTTTTATCTTCTTAATTATATTGATCGTGATTTTTATTCCAGATACCATGCTAGAGAAATAGCCGAATGCCTTAAAGGCCGAAAAGAAATTTCTCCTGATTTTGACGTAGCTTTATTCGATTATCTGAGATTCGGACCAATAGAAAAAGCGAAAGTGATCATGTTTGTTTTGACGGAAGCATATGGCGCAGAGATTGTTCGCAAAAAAATTAACGAGCGTATTGAGGGTAGTTCCGATATGAATGAGGAATATGCTTACGCCAGATCATTAATTACTCCCAACCATGACAAAATCGCCATTTCAAATCTGCAAAAATTTTACGAGGAAAATATAAAATTCGAAGAATATAAAGTCAATGAAAGAATGAATGAAAAAGAAGTAGAGCTTTTGGAATCTTTGATCAGAAAGGATGAAAAAGCGTTGGAAATGGGCTGCGGAGCGGGAAGACTGATAACTGAACTAGCTAAAGACGGATACGATATATCTGGATATGATTTCACCCAGAGGCACGTGGAGAAAACTAAAGAAGCCATTGAAAAAACTGGTCATGTTGCAAAAGTTTTTCAGGGCGACTGGCACAATAATGCGATTCAAAATGAAAGTATGAATACAGTTTATTCTCTGGGAAGAAATATTTTGCATGATTATTCCATCATTGATCAGGTTCAATTATTCCGTGAAGCCAACCGGATTTTGGCATCGGGCGGACAGTTTATTTTTGACATTCCCAATCGAGAAAAAGGTGGGTACAAAAAAATGGTGGAAGAATATGCTAGTGAAATGAAAAAGCGGGGCATTCGGAATTTTCGGTACGGAAGCATTTATGATTCTCCCGACGGGCAGCATTTTGCGACAAGATATGCCTATTCTCATGAAGACATTGAAGAATTGGCGAAACTGACCGGGTTTAAGATTAAAAAGATTGAAAAATTGCCACTGAAAACCGGCGAGGGGGATGAAAATTTATATTATGTTTTGGAAAAAATATGAAATCCCTAAAAAACCTTTTAGAAAAACATAAAAAGGCCGTTGTGCATTCTTTTTCCGACAAGGATGTTTTTTATGTTTTTTCGCGCGTGATTAAGGAAGAATACGGCAATTACGGCGCGGAAAAATTGAGAGCGGATTTTTTCAAGAACAGGACTGTTTTCGTGAAAAGCGAAAGCCCAACATTTGCGTCGGAACTGTGGATAAACCGGCAGAAAATAATTCGGAAAATGAATGAGGAATTGGGCGAAGGGGCGGTCAAGGAGATAAAATTAAAATAAAAAAACAACCGCAAGGCTGTTTTTTGAACATTTGAAAAATTAGTGAAGGGTCTGTTTTCCTAGGCTTTTTTTGATTTGCGAATCAAGATAATTATCAAATTTTGTGACAATATTTTCCAAAGGCTTTGATAATATCGCTTCATTCTTGATATTGCTGGATATGCGGGCGAGCATGCCCAGCCCTCCTTCGAAATTTCCAATAGCATCTTGCAATTCAAGGCCGTTTTCAATAAATTCATCCGGATATTTTTTAATAATTTCGTCTAAATGACGGCATTTTGCCTGAATTTGATCCAAGCCATATCGCCCAATGAGATTTTCTTCGATTTCTTTATAAGAACTGATTGAATAACAAATTTTGCCTAACTTTTCTCTGCCAAATTCCAAAGCCCTTTTCTTTTCGCTTCTTTCCGGAGTTTCTTCCGAAGGGGATTGGATTTTTGCATGTTCTTCAATCGCCTTTTCTTCATTATAAACTTCCATATTATTTTATAAACCAAATTATAACAATTATAACGGCTAATAATAATCTATACCAGAAAAAAACTTTATAACTGACTTTTTCTACAAAATTCAAAAGCCATGCGATAGCGACATAGCCAGAGACGGCGGCGGTGATGATGGCAATGATTTCATAAAGTCCAACGCTGCTTTTTAAAAAATCAGGAAGCTTAATGATCGTGGCGCCGAAGATAATCGGAGCGGAAAGCAAGAAAGAAAATCGGGCAGCGGCAGTTCTGCTTAGACCCAAAAATAAGCCGGAAGTTATTGTTGCCCCAGCTCTTGAAATTCCCGGAATAATAGAGAAAGCTTGCGAGATGCCAATAATAACGGCGTCTTTTTTTGTTATACCATTGATATCTTTTTTGTGCAGGGCATATTTGTCGGCTAGATATAAAACCAAGCCAGCAATAGACAATGTCCCAGCAATAAGCAGAGGGTTTCTAAAAATTGTTTCCGCTTGTTTTTCGAAAAGCAGTCCAAAAATCGCGCCAGGGATGGTGGCGAGGATGAGGAGCCAAAGCAGATTCTTTGAATAGCTGTAGTTTTTTCCCTCTCCTGTCCCTTTGGGACATCCTCTCCCTAAGGGAGAGGAGGATAATGAAGCAGAAATAATATTTACAAAATCTTTCCAAAAATATAGAACGATGGCAATAAGTGTTCCAAGATGAAGCGCGATATCGAAAGAAAGTCCGGGATCAGAAAAATCAAAAAGCCATGGGAGAATAACCAGATGTCCGGAGGAAGAGATGGGCAGAAATTCTCCGAGACCCTGGACAAGGCCGAGGATGATGGCTTGGAAGAGTGTCATAAATAGTTAAAAATTCTAAATCTCAAGCATCAAATTCTAGATAAATCACAACTGCCAAAATTCAAATTTACCAAACAATAAATGGAATTATTTAGAATTTTAATATTATGATTTTGAAATTATTTAGAATTTACCTGCCTGCCGGTAGGCAGGGATATTAGAATTTTGGATTTAAAGCCTTATGGTATATTTATTTTCACGCTTAGCTTGTCTGAGTCAGAACGGTCTTTTTCATCGGTCGCTGTAACTTTGATGTTGAGGGTAGATGTTTTTTTATCATCTGGAACAGAATAAGAGAAACTGATACTGCTCTCATCGTCTTGGGAAGAGACTTCATTTCCATCAACTGTTATTTTCATTTTTGTGATGTCATATCCGGAAACAGCCTTAGCGCTAATAGTGAAGGGCGAGGAGGTAATAGTATCTCCGTCACCAGGAGTGGAAACCGTTGTCTTGATATCCAGGTCGCTTTTGTCTCTGCCGAAATCCTCCGGATTGCATTCTTCTGTCGGGGTTTCTCTGTCTGAATAGTCTTTATTGCCTTTGATCCAGCTTTTTACCGCTTTTTCCCAATTGGCAAATTGCGGATCCTTTTCAGGACTGCTTGGTTTGTCGCCGCGAGGATTATCTTTGTCGACATAATAGAGGATAGAATGGGCTTGAGAAAACTTCTTTTCTTCCCAATCGTCTTTCGGGCAAGCATCGTTAGCTAGGCAATATTTATCATCTTCGTCGGGAATTTCACAGACGTCGAGTTTTTCTTTGGTTGTAATTTTTCCGTCCAGAACATCTTTTCCTGTCTCCTCTTTTTCGTATTTGGGAAATTGCTCAACAGGATAATTTTTAAGAGCTTCGTCCATGAAAGCGCGGAAAATCGGCGCGGCTACATAAACTCCGTCTGCGCCTTGGGCCATGGTGGAATTATCATTATTTCCCGCCCAAACGCCGACGGCAAGCGACGGAGTGTAGCCCATTGTCCAACCGTCGCGCCATTCGTTGGTTGTTCCGGTTTTGGCGGCAACTGGCCGGTTATCGAATTTCAATGGATTGTTTTCTCCAAAAACTGGGGCGCGCAAGCTATTAGTGGACATAACATAATCAATCATGGCCACATATTTTTCATCCACCGCTCTTTCTCCTGCATCAGGCTTATATTCTTCGAGAACTTGCCCGGATGAATCCAGAATTTTCATTATAGCGGTTTTTTTATGGCGAATTCCTCCGGTAGCAAAAGTGGAAAAAGCATTGGTGTGCTCAAGCAGCTTCACTTCCCCTCCGCCGAGAACCAGGGACAAGCCATAGCGGTCAGGCTGGGTGAGGGTGGTTATGCCCATTTCTCTGGCTTGGGCAACGGAATCTTTTACTCCGGCGAGATAAAGCGTTTCTACGGCCGGGACATTAAGCGACATTGCCAATGCGTCTTTCATTTGAAGCGGCCCCCGGTTCTTGCCGTCGTAATTTTTGGGATTATAGTCTTTTCCGCTGTCGGTTGAAAAATTAATATCCACGTCCCAAATCTGAGTTTCTGGCGTATAGCCTTTTTTAAAGGCGGTAAGATATACATAAGGTTTGAAAGATGATCCTGGCTGGCGGTCCCGAATGGCTACGTTAACTTGTCCGTCAATAGTCGTGTCAAAATAATCGCGCGATCCGACCATTGTTAAAATTTGTCCGGTTTTTGGATCCATTGCGACAAGCGATGCGTTTTCCGCTTTATATTTTTTGTTTTTTTCTGCTCCTTCTCTTACCACTCTTTCTCCCAATTGCTGCTTGTTCCAATCAAGCGTGGTATAAACTTTTAGGCCGCCCTGTTCCACTGCTTGTTGGCCGTAATTTTTTTCCAGATATTCCTTTACATACATAACGAAATGGGGGGCGTCCATTTTTTCCCGATAGGGATTCAATTTAGCGAAAATATCGGATGATTTGGCTTCTTCATATTGTTTCTCGCTGATATATCCAAGATCCTTCATTTTTCGAAGAGCGTTTTCCTGGCGGTATTTTAAATCTTCGACGTGGGATCCATAAGGGGAAAAATAGGTTGGAGCCTGGGGAAGAGAAGCGATAAGTGCTGATTCGTCGAGCGCCAGTTCTTTGGCGTGTTTTCCGAAAAAAGTCTGGGCGGCTGCTTCAATGCCGTAAGCGTTGGAGCCATAAGGGATAGTATTAAGATACATGTGCATGATTTCGTCTTTGGAAAATTTTTGTTCCAGCTCCAGTGATAAAATAACTTCTTTAATTTTTCGCGATAGCGTCTTTTCGTCCGTGAGCATGGTTTTTTTAATCAGCTGCTGGGTAATAGTTGACCCCCCCTGGGTTTTTTCCATGTCAATGAAATCTTTCAAAACAGCGCGTAAAATAGCGCTTAACTTTATGCCGTGATGGTTATAAAAATCCTGATCTTCAAGAGCAATGGTGGCATAACGAATAGCTTCGGGCATTTCAGAATAGGGAATCTGGGTTCTTTTCTCTTCGCCGTGGACTTCATAAAGGATATGTTCTCCCGTGCGGTCATAGATTTTGGTCGATTCAACAACGACGCGGCTGCTGATATTGTCGGAGCTGGGAAGATCTTTGGCAAACCAGGCAAAAATTCCAATGACAAATAAAAATCCAGCTCCGGACAAAACACCAATAATTTTCCAGATTTTTTTCCAGTTAAAATTAAAATTTAATTTTTTGTGACAACCTAAATTGTTTTTGGGTGAAAAAATGCGCATAAATAATACAACTAAAGTTTAGGATATAGCTATTTTAATATAGATTTTATTAATCATCAACGCAGTCAAATGACGTTTTGTTTTTGAAAGGATGCTTTTATTTGGTATTTTTTAGCAACCGGATTATTTTTTTTGCAATATTTATTTCCGGATTAATCCGGTCAAAGACCCTGAAGCAAGCCATAGTGTTTAGCTCGATGATACGTGGTTTCCCTGAAGAATCAATGAGAATGTCAAGGCCGGCGAATTCAATCCCAATACGCTTAATCAGAAGCTTTCCTAGTTCAAGAACCTGCTTATTTTCTACTTTCTCATGTTTTGAACTGCGAACATTTGTCCGCCATTCTCCTTTGGGGGCCGTTCTTTTTAAAGAGCCATAGACATTTTTTCCAATAATGAAGGCGCGATAATCGCCGGATATCTTATAGAATTTTTGAAATAAATAAAGCTGCTTGTCTTTTTTTCGCTGGCGAAGAAAATGGGAAAAAGCGCCTTGCGAGTCAATTTTAAATACCTGTTTTCCCAGGCTTCCCTTGGCAAGTTTTGCCACGAAGGGCGATCCAAGCTTAGTTTTAAGCTGGGAAAAGGACAGATTCTCTCCATAAATGGTTTTTAAGCACGGGACTTTCTTTGCCTGGAAAATAAATTGTTGGGTCAATTTATTTATCGATTGGTGGCGAAGATAGAAGTTTTCATTCAAAAGGCGTATATTTTTGTGTTTGCAATAATTTACAACCAGGCTGCTTGGCGTCAAAGAAGTGATGGAGCTGCGCAATATTACAGCGTCAAAACTATCCAAGGCCACTTTTTTATTTGATGCAAAACCCAAATTTGTCCCGTCAAAAACAATATCTTTCCATCTGAAAAAGAATATTTTAACGCCAAAACCAGCCGCTTCGCGAAGTAATTTAACTGAGGAATAGGATTTTTCGTAGTCTGTAATTACGCAGATTCGCATAAAAAATCAGTTCAAAATATTTTTAAAAACAGATGCCAACTTTTTATAAAAAAAGTCTCTGGTTTTTTCCTGTCCTGGAGCAAAATACATTCCAGGCATTGAATTAAGCTCCACTATCCAAGGCTGCTTGTCTTTGTCAAACATCAGGTCAATAGTATATATCTTATGCTCAAATCCGGAAAAAAGTTGATTGGCCTTTTTTACGATAGGAAGAATGCTTTTGGGGAGCTTTTTTAGAGGCACAATTTCCATGGATCCTCCCTGGGCTAAATTGGCCAGCAGGCTTCCTTTTGCTGGCGTTCGATAATAGGAATAAACTATAGCAGTATCAATGATCACTAATCTTAGATCATGAATGCCCCTCATTATCCCAGGTATTCCATCAGATGAGTCGATGAAATCCTGGAGTATCCAATCAGTAAGGTTTATTTTGGCCGCGCCGACTCTCTCTATCAACTCAGCTTTTTGCCCTATGAATACATTTTCTCCGCCGCTGAGATTCGCCGGCTTCAAAACCATTTTTTGTTTATTGGAAATTTTATTAAGAGCAACAGATAAATGCTTCAAATCTTCAATTAGCAGGCTTTTTTTAGACCAATCCGAAAAGAAGAGCCCGACCGCCAGCTTATTGTCTATTATTTTAGAAAATTCAATGTCATTGAAAAAAGCATAGTTGGCGCGTATCAAGGAGCTTTTTAAATAGGCTTCCGGTGTTGATTTTGTTTTATCATAAATTAAATCTGGCCTGATGTCATAAGCTCTTTTCCATATGCTGCTGCTTTTTTCAAATACCCAGGCATATTTGAAAAATTTATTTTTGTAATCATACCATTCATAAGAAGCTCTGAGTATTTGTATTCCTTCTTTTTTGCACAAAGCGTAGAAATACTCATAAGAATACATATATTTTTTATTAGAAAAAGGCTTGCTTTTTTTCCAGCTGTCTTTTCCAAAAAGAATCATGACTTTTTTCATAGGGCTTTTTTGAAAAAAATTATCAAATTATTATAAAAATATTCGCGATATGGCAATTCTTCTTTTTCGAGAGTAATTCCCGGGCGTGAATTCATTTCAATAATCCATGGCTTTTTGTTGTCGTCGATTATTATATCAATGGAATATAGTTTTATCTTGTATTTTTTCAGTTTGCTTTGAATTTTTTTAATGAATGGAAAAACTAGTTTAGGAAGTTTGTCTATGGGAACAACTCGTACTGTCCCTCCCTGGGAAAGATTGGAAAGCAACTTGTTTTTTTGCGGTATTCTGAGAAAAGAATAAAAAATCTTTTCATTCCTGATCATTATGCGCAAGTCATGTGCTCCCGATGCAAAGCCCTTAATCCCTTTTTTCACTTCAATCAGTTCTTGCGCCAGGAATGGATAAAGAACCGGCTTCATAGCGCTCTTTTCAAATATTTTTATTCCTTTGCCGCCAGAACCTCCAAGCGGCTTAAGGATTATTTTTTGGGAAGATAATTGCTTTATTTTTCCCAAGTCACTCTTACTAGTAACAAGAACTGCTTTTGGAGAAAAATCAGAGAAAGCTTTGTAGGTTAGCCATTTATCGCTTAGCAGCTTGCTCAGATTCAGGGAGTTACAAAAAGGATAGCACCTAGCTATTAATTTTCTGAGAACCATCAAATTTTTGTCAGTAATAAAAGGGGATTTGTCATAAACCAAATCCGGACGCACATTTTTTCTAAAAAACCAGTTTTTGTTATAAAATTGCGCCTTCTTAAAAAAACCAGTTTTTTTATCGAAAGAAGCTATTTTGGCTCTACAGAGAATAACATTCTTATTTTTTAAATATGCATACAGATCTTTATAGGCGGAAGGAAAATCCTCTGCATTTTTATTGCTTTTGTCATAAAGGATTAACACTAGCAGTTCTTTCATTATTTTATTTCAATTAGAAATTTCTTAAGATCGCTTCGGCCAATCAATATGGGGTATTTTAGATTTCCTCTGTCAATGACGTTAACCTTAGACGCGATAGTTATTTTGTCTAAAATAAAATTAATTTTTATTGTTGGCCTAATTGAGGAGCCGCTTGAGGAGATCACCACGGCGACATCTTCGATCTCAGGTATAATTTTTTTGTATTTTTCCATAAAAACCTTTTTTATTTCATTTTCTTTTTCGTGTGATATTTCATATGCGGCCAAATCAATTTTTGAAAATTCTTCAAGTGTTTTTTGAAAGCCAAGCTCCTTGGCTAATTCTGCATCAATTGAGCTGGAATACGCGCCTGTATCAATTCGGGCTTCTGACTCTATTTCTCTTTCGTCTTTTCCAATTAATTTTACCTTTTCCACGGTGCCTATTACTTTTTTTCCGGAAATTTCTTCCAATTCTTCCTCAATTTCTCCTCCAAAGAGATCCATTCCGACCCGGATGCCTTTTTTGGCGGTTTTTATTTTGAGCTCCGAAACTCTTTCCAGCCGTTCTTTGAGTCCGGCAAGGTTGGCAATTTGAATGGAAAGGCCCGGACGGGCATTGAGTTCCAAAATAATCGGGCCATCCTCCTTGTCGATGGCTACATCAACGCCTAAATATCCCAGTCCCGAAATTTCTTGTGTCTTTACGGCCAAATTTAAAATATCATTCCAATAGGGGATTTTTATTCCCGAAAGCAACATTCTCGTGCCTGGAACATATTCAATAAGTTTATTTTTTCCTAGGACGGCTGTCGTTGTGGTTCCGGTGGCAAGGTCTATTCCCACGCCAATAGCGCCTTGTTGGAGATTAGCCTTTCCTTTAGATGCCTCGGTTGGCAGGCGTAGCATGGCCATAACCGGGACTTTATTAAAAACAATGATACGAATATCCGGGATTCCTTTATATGAATAGGGTTTAAATAATTTCAAAAGCCGGATTCTTTCCTCAAAAAAAGCCGTGTCGGGAGTATTGGAAAGAGAAAAGGAACCATCCAGAATATTTCGGATGTGAGCTTTTAAGTCTTCTATTGAGATAAGGCTTCCGTCGGCTTTTATCCAGCAGGCAGGCGTATTTTCGTCTGCATTGCCGAGCAAAGCATTGCGGGCAGGCTTCTTTTTTCCATAAACGACAATAATCCCTTCTCCGCCAAGGCCGCGATTCGGTTTCAACGCAAAGCTGTCTGGAAGAGTGGACCAGTCAAAATTCTCCAGCTCTTCATAGGTTTTTATTTTCGCGATAAGCTTAGGGACAGAAATGCCGTTTTTTTTGAGGATTTTTTTACAAAGAAGCTTATCATCAGCAATTTTTTTGGCTGATTTCAAGTTAAAAGGGCGGATGTAGATAAGATTTCTTGCATCCATCCCTAAAATTTTCCGGCTTTTTTTTATAAATCCAAACATAATTAAGGCATTTTCTTAATTACTTCTTTAAACCGGAAATATTCTGTGAGGCGAAGACCGGTCCACTTGCCGAGAAGAATATTTATTGGAATAGTAAAAAGAATTGTCCATGGATAGCTGGCAATAAATTCCAAAAGAATTTTTGAACTGGCCAAGTAATATCCTAAAATGGAAATAACCAAAGTTTCTAACGCCAGCCGGATGGCCATCTTGTCTCCTTTTTCAATTTGGACAGCGACGAATTTTTCAACAATGGTGATCATTATTAAAATTGGAAAAATTGAAACGTGAGCTAAACCGGTTCTTCTTGCATTTCCTCCTAAAACCAAAATGCCCAAAATCACAATAGTGACGACGGTGAGCATTATGGCGACGCGCGGAAGATAAAGAAGCCTGAAAGGCTTGAGTGCAAATCTCATGAGCATTCCGATAATAACAACGGAAAGAAAAATTGTTGCTCCATACTTCACTCCGTTGGTAGCTAGGAAGGAAAAAGTGACTATGAGAGGAGTATAGATTCCAAAGGCCTTGATCCCGACGACTTGGCGGAGGAAAGCGATAAATGTGGCGATAATTGGAAGCATAAGGAGAAGAAGAATGGTTTCCAAAGGCACTCCCTGTCCGGCAAAAAAGCCAACTATCGGACTTAAATGTATTTCCATAATATTTTTTATTCCGTCAAAGTTTCTGCCAGGCGCAATTATTTTTAGGCAGAATTCAACGGGGTGAATTTAAATTATTATAAATGCGGCTGTTTATATGGCAAATCGCTGCGGCAATGGCATCAGCAGCATCGTCTGGTTTGGGAATGGATTTTAAGCTCAAAATGCTTTTGGTCATTTCTTGCATTTGTTTTTTTTCTGCCTTTCCATATCCTGTGAGCGCCTGCTTGATTTGAAGCGGAGTATAACTCGATATTCTAATACTTTTTTGTCTAAGCGTCAAGAGAACGGCGCCTCTCGACTGGGAAACTTGAATAATGGTTTTTTGATTTTTGAAAAAGAATATCTTTTCAATTGCAGCTTCATCAGGCTTGTATTTTTCTATGATTTTTTGAAGATCTCTGGATATTTCAAAAAGCCTTTCTTCTTCAGAGCCGGTTTTTTTCGTGCTGATGACGCCATAACTAAGAGGTTTGATGCCCCGGCTTTTGCTTGTTTCTATTATAGCCCAGCCGGTGGTAGCCGTCCCGGGGTCAATTCCTAAAACACGTAACATAGAACATGGAGCATGGGACAAACCATTTTTGGATAAATCCGTATTCATTTTTGTTACATGCTTCATGTTTCATGTTCTATGGTTAAAGGTTGTCATAAATTTCATTTACATCATCTTGATCATCAAGCGCTTCCAGAAGTTTTTCATAGCTAGCTTTGGCATTCTCATCCAGCTTGATGGTGCTTTTAGGGATAAAAACAAGGCTGGCCTCCAAAACTTTGACTTTCTTTTCTTCCAGTTTATTTTTCACTTTTTGAAGATCTCTCATTTCGGTAAAAACAGATACAATATTTTCTTCTGTTTTTATATCTTTGGCGCCGGAGTCGATAGCCATAAGTTCCAATTCATCCAGAGCTTGTGTTTCGGGATCGGCTAAAATGATTCCTGCTTGTTCGAAATTCCACATACTTGATCCGGCTTCGCCCATTTTTCCTCCCAGCTTGGCAAGAATGCTTTTAATTTCTGAAACAGTGCGGTTGCGATTATCAGTTGTCGCGCTAATAAGCATTAAAACATTTCCCGGCCCCTTGGCCTCATAAACAATTTCTTGAAGCGTTTCTCCTTTCAGTTCTCCTGTGCCGCGCTT